>Ga0187848_10000446_pt1 | contig 37930 bp, 40 predicted proteins | sample June2016WEW_4_40_FD_132424 | JGI IMG/M metagenome (GOLD analysis project Ga0187848, IMG submission 132424) | Peatland microbial communities from SPRUCE experiment site at the Marcell Experimental Forest, Minnesota, USA - June2016WEW_4_40 | ecosystem: Environmental > Terrestrial > Soil >... | reverse complement strand
CGACTCAGGAGCTAAGCAATCGCATGCACGTTGGACGTCGACAACTCAAATCCGAGAGCGACCTGGCGGCTTTGTACCGGCGCCGGGAGAGCGTGGTGTCATTGATCCGGGCTCTGGAACGCTGCCGAGAGCGAGCTCGCCGGTTGCGAACGGAATTGAGTGAAAAATGGCCCTACGATTGCAATTCGGGTTAAGCTTGTTTAGTGCAGCACTCCGGGTGGGGCTGCAAGCTCGCTGGGAGGCGCGCAGTTCCGGCCCCGCTCTTCGTGGTGCGCGGGGAGGCAAATGTTGCCGAATTACGGCGGTGACAGGAGGAAACAGCATGAAACGGTGCAGCATCTGGTTGGTAGTTCTCCCGTTTTGGGCACTGAGCGCTTATGCCGGTATGATCACCCTGGGGACAGCGGGCTCTTTTGCTGTCCTCGCAGGATCGACAGTAACCAATACCGGCAATACCTTCCTCACCGGAGGTCTGGGGGTCTACCCGGGCACCGCAATCACTGGTTTTCCTCCGGGGAGCGTGAACGGAACGATATCCGACGGGGACGCCGTCGCGGCGGCGGCTCAGAATTACGTCACGACTGCGTACGGGGCACTCGCCAGCCTGCCGGCCGATCAAACCTTGACCGGAGAGAATCTGGGCGGGCTTACACTCCTTCCGGACGTCTATTTTTTCTCGTCGTCCGCTCAATTGACGGGAACGCTCACTCTCAACGCCGAGGGCCTTTCCGATCAGGTCTTCGTTTTCCAGATCGGGAGCACGCTCACGACCGCGAGCGGCTCGTCCGTTCTTCTTATTAATCCCGGCGCAGATGACAGCGTGTATTGGCAGGTCGGCAGCTCCGCGACTCTCGGTACAACCACTGCGTTCTACGGAAATATTCTCGCCGACCAGAGCATAACTCTGACCACCGGCGCGACCATTACGTGCGGCAGCGCCCTAGCGGAAAATGGGGCGGTGACGATGGATACGAATACCGTGTCCACTGCTGGTTGCGAAAGCGCAGCCGGCAGCGGTGTTCCCGAGCCCGGGACCGTTCCGCTGTTTAGCACGGGCCTCCTCGCCTTAATCTGGTACGGATGGCAATTGCGGAAGCGGGTGGCGTAAGGTCGCCATTACAGCCGGGGCAGAATCGGAGTGGAAGCCGGGGAGAAGCCGGGGACAGTAACCCCTGGAGAAGCCGGGGACAGTAACCCCTGCGCCCGGGTTCCTTGGCGCTTTCGCCCGCCCGTGCCAGAGCCCGGGGATCCCCGCTAAATGCCCCTCCCGAAAGCTGCCGAAGCCAGATTGGTAGGGCAGACCCTGGTCTGCGCGGGACACCCCCGGCCCGCACTGCTCCTCAAAAATCAACTCTCCAGCGCCAACGAGGCCACGTTCCGGCTCCGGGCACCCGCTGGCGTACACAAATGTTGGCGCGCGCCCAGCTAAGCGCTTTGTTGTTAAACGGCTAGCGGGAATTGCCCTCGCTGCTCACCGCCTCCAGAAACCCGGTCACGCCCGATTTCATCCCGTAACCAACTGAAAACAAACCGCCAACCAAGAACAGCCCGTTCCCGCCGTTCTATCATGGTGGAGGGAGGAACCCGCCAGTCAGGGGTTAAACAAAGTGCCGCGGCACTCGTGCCTGCCGTGTCGAGGCTCCGAACTCCTGAGGTCGCGGAATTCAGGTTGGGCCATATTCCGTGTCCGTGGTGGCGCACGCTTTCAGCTTGCGCCTGGAGTTCGCGCGCTTTCAGCTTGCGCATGAACGGCGCGAGCGCCGACACTGACAGGCTGAAGCGTCCGCCCCAAGGAGCGGCGTAGCCGCAGCACCCACGCCGGGATGAGTCCCGGCGTGGCAGAGTGAGAGTCCGCTCCACGAAAAGGTGGCCGCGGCGGGGGGGCGGAAAGTACTTCAAAATGGGTCAAGCCATTTTCGTGAACCGGCCGGAATGCCGGGGCGAGATCAGGAGTTCGGGGACTCATCCCGGCACTTCGCCGCGCTGCAAACAAAAACAGGCGTAAATGCACAAAAATGCACAACGCTAAAGCCCGATGGGCGAGGCCCAAACCGGTCCTAACAAACAGAAAATACTAGGTTTACGAAAACGCCTGCTCCACGATTATGCGGCAGCTACGCGCAGGATGGCGGCCACGCTTCGGTCTACATCCTCGTCGCGGGTTGCCCACGAGGATACGCTGATGCGCATGGCGGTGCGGCCCTGCCACTCGGTGGGACCGCACCAGCAGGTTCCGTCGCGCTGCACGCGTTCGATCGCCTGGCGGGTGCGGGCGGGGTCGCCGAAAGAAACTAAGACCTGGTTGAGCACCACGTCGTTCAGAATCTCGCAGCCGCCTTGGCGCAGCGACTCGGCGAAACGGCGGGCGAAGCGGCAGTTCCGCTCGATCAGGTCGGCCAGGCCGGAGCGTCCGAGCGACTTCAGAGCCGCCCAGATCTCTACGCCGCGCGCGCGCCGGGAAAGTTCGGGAGTGTACTGCGAGGGCTCACGATGGGCACCCTGCGGCAGATACGCCGCCGACACCGACATGGCGCTCTTCAACGCGGCCGCATCCTTAACGAACGCCAGGCCGCTATCGTAGGGCACGTTCAGCCACTTGTGCGCGTCGGTAGCCCAAGAGTCGGCGTGGGCGACGCCTTCGACCAGGTGCGCATACTTCGAGCTGGCCGCCGCCCACAGACCGAAGGCGCCGTCGACATGCACCCAGGCCGCGGAAGCATGAGCGCGCGCGCAGATCTCCGCGGCCGGATCGAAGGCGCCCGTGTTGACGTTGCCGGCCTGCAGGCACACAATCGCCGGCCCGCTCAACGGCGGCATTTCCGCGGCGCGCATTCGCCCCTGATCGTCCACCGGAACCCGCACCAGGCGCGAGCGCCCCAGGCCGAGCATCCCGAGCGCTTTGATCAACGACGGATGCGCCTCATCTCCGACCACTACCGTGATGGGCGGCGCGCCGAACAGGCCATCGGCTTCGACGTCCCAGCCGGCGCGCGCGAGCACGGAATGGCGGGCCGCGGCCAGCGCCGAAAAATTGGCCATGGTGGCGCCGGTCACGAACGCTCCGCCGGAACCGGGCGGCAGTTTCAGCACATCCAGCAGCCAGCCGAGGGAGACCTCCTCGAGTACGGTGCCGATGGGCGAGGCCGCGAACAGGCCCGGGCACTGGTCCCAGGCGCCGGCCAGCCAATTGGCGGCCAGCGCGGCGGGAAGCGAACCGCCGATTACGAAGCCGAAGTACCGCCGGCCCGCCATACCCATGGTTGCCGGCGAACCGATGCGATCGAGCGTTTGCAGCACGCAGGCGGCGTCCATCGGCAGCTCGGGCATGGGCTCGTGTAAGCCGGTCAGTCCGGCCAGCGCCTCCGGCGAAGGCGCCACGCTACGATCGTCGAGGTCTTCCAAGTAGCGCGCCGCGGTCTCGGCGGCGAGGTTCAACAAGGGGCTCATGGTAAGGATGGTAGCAGCCCGCTTCGCGGGTGCAGGGCAGACCACAAACAACGATGGTCTGCCCCACGGCTCCGCACAAATTACCGGGAGGGGGACCACGGGCCGGAGCGGGAGGCGTCCACTACTTTGAAATCGGCGGGCAACTGGAATAGCGACGGGGATGGCTCGGCGCGCACGACATTGCTCATGCGCGAGACGGTTTCGCCGCTGCGCGGGTCGGTGCGGCGGCTGAGGATTACCGTGTCGAGGGCGGCGGAATACCAGGTCTCGGTGACGATCGCGATGGGCAGCTCGTTGCCGATCCTGCCGGCTGGAATGGTGGTCGTGGTGCGGGTGCCCTGGACGGCGAGGCCTTCCATGGTCTGGCCGCCCAGCGATTCCACTTTGTCGTTGCCGTGGCGCGCCAGTCCGGGCGGACCGCCGCGGCCATAAGCCGGATGCATCCAGGCGGATTTGCTGGCGGTGTGATTTTCCGGATTCAGAGCGTAATTGACGCCGGCCACGGGATCGTTGATGAAGATCACCCGCGGCAGGCGCGCGCGGCCGGTCAATGCCCCCAGGCCGCTGAGCGATTGCTCGCGGCGGGTGCGGCCTTCGCCATCGCGATAGATGCGGGCGGTAGTGGTCTGATGCAGACGATTGCCATCGGCAAGCACCTGGGTGAATTCGGTGATCAGATCGGCCGCATAGGGAGCGTTCTTGACGACGCGGTTCGGCATGCCGGCTTCGGCGCCAACGATGCGAACGCCGTGGATCGCTCGGTCGCCCGCGAACCCTCCGGGGGGAAATGCGTGGCCGGGCGGCGCAGCATCCTGCGCACTGGCCAGCGCGGCGGCGGTGAGGAGGGTTAAGCAAATTCGCATCGTTTCCCCACTTCGCAGTCGATTTGCGGCCCCGCTTCCGGACGGATTCTTCGCAGCGGAAGGGCCGACCGGGGGGTCGGCCGCGGACCAGGGGGTCCGCCCTACAGTGTCGGAGACTGATCGGCAATAAGAGGACTGTCTCACTTAGTTCGGTCCCACTTAGTTCGCCAGGCGGATGGCCCGTGGCATGCCATCGGGGCCCAGCATTACGTCCGCCTTCACCAGTTCCGAAGGGCGATCGTCGGTGAGCGGAATACCGGCCGCCACCACGGCCGATCGCGGCACCTCCACGCTCACCACGTTGACATCGTCGTTGGGCGTTAAACCCTCGGCGTTGGGCAGGGGAATGAATCCGTTGTTATCGCCGGCGTCCTCCATATCGGCCGGTTGGACGGCTGCCTCGCTCGCCGCGGGAGGGAAACTGGCATGTTGTCCCGGTACGCGCCACAATGCCGACGCCATCAGCACCAGGCCCGCCGCCGCTGCCCAGAGGGCCGGCATCCGCCAAGCGGCAACGGGCCTGGGCGGGGCCACCGGACGCGGTCCATGCGCGTAGCGGCGAAACTCCGAAAGCAGGAACGCTTCCACCCGCGGCGGAGCTTCGAGCTTCCGTTCTTGAGCGGCCAGCGCGCGAAGATCGTGAACCATCTGCTGGCGGCCGGCGCACTCCGGGCACTGGCTCAGATGAGCGAGCGATTCGGCGTTTGCCGGCTCGGGAGCCCCATCCTCGATACTTTTCAAGAACTGTTCGCAATTCATCGACTGCACCCGATCACATCCAGCACCTGGCTGGTTTCAGATCCTTCATTTCACCGCGCGCGGCTCGCTCCTGGCTGAGCTTTTCGAACAACAGAGCCCGGGCCCGATGGAGCCGCGAACGCACCGTGCCGATGGGACACGCCAACATGGCGGCCGCATCGGCATAATCGACTTCTTCCAAATCGCACAAAACCACTACTTCGCGATAACGCCGCGGCAAACGATCGACGGCGCGGCGCAACGCTTCCATCCGTTCGCGATCGGCCAGCGCCATGCCGGGGTCGTCGTGAACCGCTAAATGCGGGGCCGAAGATCCGTCACCGGCGCTATCGAGCGCCACGTCCATGCGCGTGCGCTCCAGGTGGCGCAATACCAATTTCCGCGCGATGCCGAACAAATACCCGTTCAGCGTGCCGCGCTCCGGATCGTAGCGGCAAGCATTGCGGATCAGGGTCAGGAAGACTTCTTGGGTGATATCTTCAGCCACCGCTTCGGAGCCGGTGACGTGAACGGCAAAGCGGTAAATGGCGCCCTGACGCCGCCGGTACAACACTTGAAAGGCGGCCTCGTCACCAGCTTCGAGACGGCTCAACAATCGGTCGTCTGTTTCCGGTGGACGGACTGACATTAAGGTCTCTATTGCTATAATTGTCGCGAAATCTCTCAGAGTTCCACAACCTTGGCCAATTACCGGTGTTTACCCTAGTGATGCTAGCGTAATTTACTATAATTTGGTACTTTACGTCCAGTACCATTGGTTCTATCATGGCAGTGATGGCAGCTTTCGGATCGGCGCCCAGGCAGGATTTTGCGGAATCTATGGCTCTACACCAGAAAATTGGGGAGCTGGAAGCGCAACTCTCCCGTTATCAACAAGAAGCCGATGAGGCCGAGAAGCGCTTCCGGGCTCTGGCGGATGCCCTCCCGGTGATGATCTGGATGTCCGGCGCGGACGCATTGTTCACCTATCTGAACCGCGCGTGGCTGGAGTTTCGCGGCCGCAGTCACGCGCTGGAAGAGGGAAAGGGTTGGACGCAGGGGCTGCATCCCGACGACCGCGACCTGTGCGTCGAGACCTACTTGAAGTCGTTCACGGCGCGCCAGGGGTTTCGCTTGGAACATCGCCTGCTGGCCGCTTCCGGCGCTTATTGTTGGGTGGAGACCACGGGCGTTCCCAGGATGGATGCCGACGGGCGATTTGCCGGTTTCGTGGGTGCGGCGATCGACATTTCCGACCGCAAGCGAGAATTTTTCACCCCCGACGCCGATTCGGTTCGCATGGTTTTCTCGCTCACCGAGCGCGAGCGGCAGGTGCTGGTGTTGATTGCCGGCGGCAAATCCACCAAACAGACCGCGACCGAGCTTGGGATCAGCTACAAGACCGCCGATTCGCACCGCAGCCGGATTCTGGAGAAGTTGGGCGTACACGAAACCGCCAGCATGGTGCGATATGCTATCCGTGCGGGCCTGATCGAACCGTAAAGCACCGGTACGGTTGCGTCAAGGCCGGCGAACGTCCGGCATGAATCCAATCTTCCTCAAACAAGCCATCGAAATAGCGGTCGCGAGCGTGCGCCGCGGCGGCGGCCCTTTCGGCGCTCTGGTGGCGAAGGACGGAGCGGTGATCGCCGCCGGCTCCAACCAGGTGACCGGCGCGAACGACCCCACCGCTCACGCCGAAGTGGTTGCGATTCGCGAGGCGTGCCAGATACTGCGAACGTTTCAGCTCGCGGGCTGCGACCTGTATTCCTCCTGCGAACCATGCCCCATGTGCCTGGGCGCCATCTACTGGGCGCGCCCCAGCCGCGTGTTTTTTGCCGCCACGCATGCGCAGGCGTCCGAGGCTGGATTCGACGATAGCTTCATCTACCGCCAGATCGAGATGGCGCCGGAAGCGCGCATCATCCCCATGCTGCGGGTAGACGATCCGGATGCCAACGCGCCGTTTGAGGCCTGGCTGGCGAAGGGGGATCGGAGGGATTACTGATTGTAGGGCGGACCCCCTAGTCCGCGCGGGACGCCCTCGTCCCGCTTCTTCGCGGAGTCGAGTTTCTCCCGTTAGCAGTGCGCGACCAGGGGGTCCGCCCTACTGGTATGCCGTGCCGGCTCCTGTCAAAAGTATGCGGCGCTAGGCTGGGAGTCTGCCCCACCTCTTCGCCGGTCCCAATACGTCGCTGTAATTTCGAGCACGCGTACTTAGCGAACAGCCTGCGCAGGTCCCGACGTCTCAATTCACCCACACAGAGATCGCGAAGCGGGCCGGAACCTCGCGAACCAGGGTGACGGCGATCCTGAACGACGACCTCGATCATGTGTCGACCGACCTGCTGATCCGCATCCTCGCCTCCCTGGGCTACCGCGTGAAGGTCTCGCCGGTCAGATCCGACAGTGCTGCGTAGACGCTCCCGGCATTCGCGGAGCAGCGATCCATCGGTTACAATTGAAGTTGGTTCATAAGGCCTCGCGAGAGATGTTTTGAAAAAAACCGCAATCATAACGGGAGTATTGGTGTGCGCCATCGTACTGCGGTCCGAGCAGCTTGCCGCGATCGTGGTCGATCTGGCGAATTGGAACGTTGGACAACCGCCCAAGGGTTGGCAGGTGACGGTGAATCACGGCAAACCGGAGATCGGCGACTGCCATGAAGGCGATGCTGTTTGCCTTCATTTGCGATCCGTGAAAGCGTCCTTCGCATTGGAGCGAAACGTGGATATCGATCCGGCGCGCACGCCGATTCTGACCTGGCGCTGGAAGGTGACCCAGCTTCCGAGCGGCGGGGATTTCCGGTCGAGCGCGACCGACGATGAGGCCGCCCAGGTGCTGGTGGGTTTCAGCGGCCGGCGGGTGCTGACTTACATCTGGGATACCACGGCTCCCAGGGGCGCCATGCAGCCGGTGCGCTCGCTTCCGCTGCTGCACGTGTTCGCGTTCGTATGCGAATCGGGAGCGGCGTCGGCCAATCGGTGGGTCAGCGAAAACCGCAACGTGGCGGCCGATTTTGAGCGCGCCTACGGCTATCCGGCGCCGCGCATCGAGGGCATCCGCATTCAGATCAATTCCCAACATACGGGCACCACGGCGGAGAGCTTTTTCGGCGACGTGGCCTTCCGCAGCACGCTCTGATGTGGCTGGTCACCGGCGCGACCGGATTCATCGGCGGTCACCTGGTAGAGCAACTGTGCGACCAGGGCCAGCCGGTGCGGTGTTTGGTCCGCTCCAAACCGAATCGGCGCAAGCTGCCGGAGGCGGCACAGATCGCGGCCGGCGACCTCGCAACCGGCGCCGGGCTGGCCGAGGCGCTGGTGGACGTGGACACCGTCATTCACCTGGCCGGCACCACCAAGGCGCTCGCGCGGGAAGACTACTACACCGGCAATGTGACGGCCACGCGCAACCTGGTGCGGGCGATGCTTGAGGCCAGCGCGGCGCCACGGCGGCCGGTGCGGTTCGTTCATGTCAGTTCGCTCGCGGCCGTGGGTCCCAGCCCGGACGGCACGCCCGTCGATGAGCAGACCACCCCGCACCCTTTCACGACTTACGGGAACTCCAAACTGGCCGGAGAAACCCTGGTGCGGCAGGAGTGTCGCGAGGCCGTGATCCTGCGGCCTCCGGTGGTCTACGGGCCGGGAGATACGGATGTCTTCGAAATTCTGAAACTGTTGGCCGAGGGCTGGAGCATCGAAATCGGTAATGGCGACCGCTGGTTTAGCGCGATCTACGTGAAAGACTTGGCTGCCGGCCTGATCGCAGCCGCACGGAGTTCGCGGAGCCCTGGCCAAACGTACTTCATTTCTCATCCCGCGCCGGTGAGTTGGAGAGAATTCGCCGCGGTAGCGGCCCGCATCATGAATGTTCAGCCGCGTTTGCTCCGAGCGCCGGTTCCGGTGGCCCGCGCGGCTGGATTCCTTGCCGAATTAAGAGCCAGGCTCACGCATAAACCCACTATTATTTCCCGCGAAAAAGTCGCCGACGCCGCATGCCGCTGGTGGTTGTGCGATCCTAGCCGGTTGGCGCGCGAGATCGGATTTTCGGCTCAAACCGGAATCGAGCAAGGTCTCCGCGAGAGCTTGATCTGGTACAAAGGGTCTGGATGGCTACGGTACTAACTGATACGCACTTCTGGCCGGTGGACAAAGTCGTCCTGGCTTACATGGCGGCCACCAGCGTGCTGGTAATCGGATGGTGGAAATCCATCCCGGAAGCCCCGCTTTTGCTGGCGATCCACGCGGCAGCGGCAGTGCTTTTGCTGGTGGAAATCAAGCGGCCCAACCGGACCAGTTGGGTCTTCCGGAACTGGTACCCCTTGCCGTACGTAGCTTCCTGCTATAAGGAGATGGCGATTCTGATTCCCCCGGTGCGGCACGGCGATTCGGACCTCTGGCTGGCCAATTTGGATTTTCGGATCTGGGGCGCGAATCCGACCGTCTGGCTGGAGCGGCTGCAGTCGCCAATCTTCACCGAATTTCTGCAGCTTGTGTACACGCTGTTTGTGCCGGCCGTACTCGTGGTCGCCTATCTCATTTGGCGCAAAGGGAAATTTGCGGAGTTCCAATATTACGCGTTCTTAATCGCCGCCGGCTTCCTGGTTTCCTACGTGGGATATCTAGTAGTACCAGCGCGAGGCCCGCGATTTCTGCTGAACTCATTGCAACACATACCCTTACAGGGGCTCTGGCTGTTCCACGCCATGCAGCATACCCTGGATACGATGGAATCCGCGCATTACGATTGTTTTCCGAGCGGTCACACCGAATTGACCATCCTGGCGTGCTGGGGCAGCCGCATCCTCTCGAAAAGGATCTTCTTAGCCTATTTGATCTACACTCCGTCTATCATTTTTGCTACAGTTTATCTTCGATACCACTATACGGTCGATGTGATGGCCGGGGCGGTCGTAGCCGCGAGTCTGATCGTGGGGGCACCGTTTGTTTACCGAATGCTTCAGGAAAGGCCGGTGAACGCTTGGGCGAAGTCGACGTTATCGAGGTAAAGGACCAAAGAGGGCTAAGAGAGTTCATCGAACTGCCCTACTCTCTGTACTGCGGGCAACCTCATTGGGTACCTCCTCTGCGCATCGCCATGAAAGAGTTGCTGGACCGGAAGAAGCACCCGTTCTATCGCGACGCCGAGGCCGAGTTTTTTCTGGCGCGCCGCAACGGCACGGTGGTGGGGCGGATCGGGGCGATTATCGACCGCGCCTACAACCGATTCCACCAGGAAGAAGCCGGCTTTTTCGGATTCTTCGAATGCCAGGACGATCCGGCCGCCGCCAGCGCCCTGGTGGATGCCGGGCGGCGATGGGCGGTCGCGCGCGGCGCCAAGTTCATCCGCGGCCCCGTCAGTCCATCCACCAATTACGAATGCGGCTTGCTGGTGGAGGGGTTCGGTTCCGACCCGATGGTGATGATGCCCTATAACCCGCCGCATTACGCCACCCTGCTGGAGCAGGCCGGGCTGCGCAAGGCCAAGGACCTGTACGCCTATCTGAGCAATGCCAATACCATCACGCTGGAAAAAATCGAGCGCGTGGCGGACAAGGCCGCGGGCCAGAACGGGGTGCACGTACGTCCCATCGACATGAAGAACTTCGATGCCGACGTGGAGCGGATTTGGGGAATCTACAACGCCGCCTGGGAGCGGAACTGGGGTTTCGTGCCCATGAGCCGTGAGGAATTCTCGCAGATGGGCAAGGAAATGAAGCAGATTCTGAAGCCCGAGCTGGTGCTGGTGGGCGAGGTGGACGGACGCATGGTGGGATTCGCTCTTGCCCTGCCGGATGTCAACCAGGCGCTCAAGCCGGCGGGCGGCCGCCTGCTTCCCACGGGGCTTATCAAAATACTGTATTATCAACGATTGATTAGAAGTGTCCGGGTGCTGGCGCTGGGCGTGGTGGAAGAGTACCGCGCTTCCGGCCTGGCCGCGGGGTTCTATGCCACCTTGGTACGCAATGCCCGTCGGCTTGGCTTCGGCGACTGTGAAATGTCCTGGATTTTGGAGGACAACGTTTTGATGAACCGTTCGCTGGAAATGATGGGGGCCCGGCGATACAAAACATACCGACTTTATGAATGGAATTGAGAACCATGCGCGTATCCGCTAGCGGGATCACTGGGAAGAAGAAAATGACCGGCGGATCAAACGACATTTTCGAAAAATGCCGCAATTTCACTCGTCCGAGTGATCTGCAGTCCGCGGGTCTCTATATGTACTTCGAGGTGTTTGGCGACCGCGAAGGTTGTGGCCCGGGCGAAGTCCGCATGGGAAACCGCCGGGTCTTAATGTTCGGCTCGAACGACTATCTGGCCCTGATTACCCACCCGAAAGTCAAGGAAGCCTCGGCTGAGGCGGTCCGCCGATACGGGAGCGGGTGCAGCGGTTCCCGCCTCCTGAACGGTACCCTCGACCTTCACGTCCGCCTGGAACACGAGTTGGCGGTGCTGGTTCATAAAGAAGCCGCCATTACCTTCGGCACCGGCTTTCAAGCCAATTACGCCACCCTCTCGGCCCTGACCGAAAAAGGCGACGTGATGTTGTGCGACCACAATCTTCACGCCAGCCTGGTGGAAGGAGCGTTGCGTTCGGAAGCGCGCACGTCCCGATTCCGCCACAACGATCTCGACCACTTCGAACGCTGCCTGGAGAACTGCCCGCCCGAGGAGCGCATCTTGATCGTCTCGGAAGGCGTCTTCAGCATGGAAGGCGATATCGCCGATTTGCGCGGCATTCTCCGCCTGGCCAAACCTTATGGCGCACGAGTTTACGTGGACGAAGCCCATGGCATCGGCGTGCTGGGTCCCACCGGCGCCGGCGCGGCCGAGCACCTGGGCGTGCTCGACGACGTGGATATCGTCATGGGCACGTTCAGTAAATCGCTGGCCGCGGTGGGCGGCTTCGTAGCGGCGGAACGGGCCGTGATCGATTACCTCAAGCACACCGCGCGCCCCTTCGTGTTTTCCGCCAGCCTTCCCGCCGCCTCGGTGGCGGCGGTGATCGCGGCGCTCGAAATTCTCCGTCAAGAACCGGAACGGCGCAACCATCTGCTGCGCATTGCCGGTTTGCTTCGTGAAGAGCTGGCCGCCAAGGGTTTCGCCGTCTTGCCCGGTGAAACCGCCATCGTACCGGTGGTGATTCGCGAAGAGCTGGACCTGTGCCGCCTCTGTAAGGCGCTGCTGGAGCAAGAGGGCATCTATACCAACCCGGTGCTGCGGCCGGCCGCGGCGCAGAACCTGCTGCGCATTTCCTGCACCGCCGCGCATACCGAAGCGCACGTCGAGCGGCTGGTATCCACGCTGGTGCGGGTGTCGGACAAGCTGGGGGTTGAGCGGTAGCGGAACTGACAGACCACGGAAAACGATGGTCTGTCCCACCTCTGACCGCTCGGCTCCCAGGCCCCCTGGCCGGCTCTTCATTTTTGCGAGCAGTGCGGGACGAGGGCGTCCCGCCCGGACCAGGGGGGTCCGCCCTACTGGCGCGGCCGCTGTTGCGAGTGTTCTTCACTCGGCATGCTAAGCTCTCAAGGTGATCGTGACCCGCCGGTTCGCTCTAGCCGCATTGCTGGCCATTGCGGTGGCGGCGCAGTCCGGGCCTGGGGTTTTTCGCATCCAACCGGTCCGGCCGGTGGCCGAGCTGCGCGTCGAAGCGCTGGCGGCCTCGCCGCCGCGGGAGCACGGAAAATTCCGCCCGTTCGATTTGGTCGAGCTGGCGCCGCTCGACGGCCGCATCAAGCTCGACATCCGCTATGCCACCACCCGCAACTTTTTGAGCACTCCGGTGTACTCCTCGGCGCGAGCTTTCTTGCAGCGGCCGGCCGCCGAGGCGCTCCTGCGCGCGCACCGCGAACTTTTGAAGCAGGGCTACGGCGTCCTGGTCTTCGATGGCTACCGGCCCTGGTATGTCACCAAAATATTCTGGGACGCCACGCCGCCCGATAAGCACGAATTTGTAGCCGACCCCGCGCAGGGATCGCGCCACAATCGCGGATGCGCCGTCGATCTCTCCCTCTACGATCTCAAGACTGGCCGCGAGGTGGAGATGACCGGCGGATACGACGAGATGTCCGAACGATCCTACCCCACTTACACCGGCGGCACGGCCGAGCAGCGGGCGCGGCGGGACCTGCTGCGGCGCGAGATGGAACGGAAGGGATTCAGCGTGTTTCCCTCCGAGTGGTGGCACTTCGATTACCGCGATTGGCGGGAGTACGGCATCGGGAACGTGCCTTTCGAGCGGATTGGGGCGGGGCCGGCGGCAAGGTGAGAGAGCGTTCGCGCCACAACGGGGCTGTAGGGTATGCGTCCTAGGAGCCGGCTCTCCCGCCAGCTTCCCATCCTCTATGAGGACGATGCGCTCGTGGTCGTCGATAAGCCCGCGGGCCTTCCGGCTGTGCCTATCCCAGGCTCTGCCAACCCGTCCGCTCTCTCTCTGGTTGCCGCCAGTCTGGCGCGAAAAAAACAGCGAGCTTTTGTTGTCCATCGCATCGACCGCTTCGCTTCCGGCATTCTGCTGTTCGCCAAAACGGAGCGCGATCGAGAGACTCTGGTGCGGCAGTTTCTGGAGCATACGCCGGTGCGGCAGTACCTGGCGGTGGTCCGCGGGCATCTTAAGGTCCGCGAGGGGAATCTGGTTCACTATTTCCGGCGCGTGGGGATGTTCCAAAAGCTGCGCACCGAGCAAGACCCGGAAGCGGCTCGCGCGAAGCTGCGGTATTCGGTCGAGCGGCTTCTGCGCGGCGCCACTCTGGTCCGAGTCGAGCTTGAGACCGGACTGCAAAATCAGATCCGGGCGCAGTTCGCGGCAATCGGGCACCCAGTCGTCGGAGACAGAAAATATCGCCCGGAGGAGTCTTCCGAACCGCTGATCGATCGCGTGGCTCTTCACGCGGCACATATCGAGTTTGTTCACCCGCGCTCGCGCGAGAGAATTTCCGTCGACTGCGAACCGCCGCGCGATTTCGGACGCTTGATTCTAGGCTTGTCGCCGCCCGGCGGCGAGCGGAGCTGAGGGGCCGCTTGCTCCGCGAGAGGGAAAGGCGTTATACCTATGCTTCGAAGGCAGAGATCATGAAAACAACACTCATTGCGTTCCTTTCCGCAACGCTTATTGCCGGCCTTTCAGGTTGCAGCGGTTCCCGGCACGAAGCAGCCGAAAAATACTATCTGGTAGTCTCCAATACCAAGCTCGCTTATTTCCAGGCGGCCGCAGCCGGACTCGACCAGGCGGCTCGCGCTTTGGGAGTCCTTGCCGAAACGGTGGGCCCCGACAGCTATGACCCTCAAGCGGAGGTGCAGGCATTCCGTGACGCCGCGGCCAAGAAACCATCCGGCATCCTGGTCTCCGCGGCCGATGCGGCCATGATGAAAGACCCCATCGATGGCGCCATCGCCCAGGGTATCCCGGTGATCACCATCGATGCGGACGTCCCCAACAGTAAGCGCCTGACTTTTGTGGGCACCAATAACTACCAGGCCGGCCTGATGGGAGGCCGCACCCTGGTCGATCACTTGCATGGCAAGGGCGACGTGGTTGTCTTCACCTTGCCAAGCCAGAGCAATCTGGCGGAGCGGTTGCAGGGCTATAAGAATGTCCTGGCCGATCACCCGCAGATAAAGATTACGCGCGTGGTGGATGTGAAAGGCACTCCCTCCATCGCATTCGATACCACGCAAGAATTGCTCAAGGGCAAGCCCGTGCCGGACGCTTTCGTTTGCCTGGACAGCAGCTCCTGCCAGGAAGTTGCCGACGTACTCGACCGGAACAAGGTCGACAACAAGGTCATCGTCGCCATGGATTCGGCGGCGGAAACGCTCACCTGGATACAAAAGGGGAAAATCGCCGCAACCATCGCTCAGAAGCCGTATACGATGGCGCATTTCGGCGCCCTCATCCTCGATATGATCCATCACTACAAGCTTCCGAGTCTGGAGGGGAACTGGACCGAGGACACGCGCTCGCCGCTGCCAGTGTTCGTCGATACCGGCGCCACCCTGATCGACAAGGCGAACGTGGATGCATTCCTGAAGGCGCAGACGCCCGCCAACGCGAAATAAAGGGTTCAACCATGGCGAATACCGAGTGGCAGAACCCGGTGCGGGCGCGGCTGGCGGCGGGCGAAGTCGTGATCGGCGGCACCGTCACCACGCCGAGTATCGAAGCGGCGGCGCTGGTGGCGACGCTGGGATTCGATTTTCTGTGGGTGGAAATGGAGCATTCCCCGATTACGCTGGAAACGCTGCGCGCGATCGTGCTGGCAACCAGGGCTCTGCCCGCGGCGGTGTTCGCCCGCGTGCCCGTAGTGGAATTATGGACGGCGAAACGCGCGATGGATCAAGGCGTATCGGGCGTGATTTTTCCGTTCACGTCGACGCCGGAGAGAGCCAGGACGGCGGCAGCGGCGTGCCGCTATCCGCCGCAGGGCAAGCGAGGCAGCGGTGCGGCGCTCGCCACCATCACCTGGCCGGAACCGGAGAATTACCACGATTCGGCGGATAAAAACATGATGACGATTATCGTCATCGAAGAGGCCGTGGCGGTGGAGCACATCGACGAGATCGCCGCCACCCCCGGCATCGACGTGATGTTCATCGGAACCAGCGACCTTGCGTTTTCGTTGGGCCTGCGCGGCCGTCAAAACGAGCCGCTGCTCCAGGAGAGCATCGCCAAGATCGTCGCGGCGGGACGGAAACACGGCAAATTCCTGGGCCGCCCCGCGGGCTCGCCGGAGCAAGTAGCCAAGTATCGCGACGAGGGCTTTCAGTTCTTCCAATCGCAGACCGAACTAGGTTTGATGCGGCTAGGCGCCAAAGCGCTAGGGTTGAAACCGGTGGCGGTGGCGCCGCGGACGCTGTACTGAACCCGAGAGTATCGTACGGCTTCGGCAACCGCTCCCTGACGGTCGCGGCTCGGTCTCGATGCTCTCGCGGAGGTTCGAGGATGGCGGAACCGCATCCAAAGGTCTAAAAGTCTGGGTCCGAGCCGCGACCGTCAGGGAGCGGTTGCCGAAGCCCGCTGCGAATCCGTTACACTCGACGGAAGATGCATGGAATCGTCTTTGAGTGGGATCCGCGGAAGGATCTCACAAACCGACAGAAGCATGGCGTTGGATTTGAGGAGGCGAGCACCGTCTTCGACGATCCGCTTTCGATCACGATTCCGGACCCCGACCACTCCATGGACGAAGATCGGTTTGTTATTGTCGGAGCGTCAAGCGAACACGGTTTGCTGGTTGTGGTGCATACTATGAGAGGAGAGCGGATCCGCCTGGTCAGCGCCCGCGCGGCGACCAAACATGAAAAACGCAGCTACGAAGAAAGCTCAGCCTAAGCACCCAGCCCGCGGGATGAGGCCGGAGTACGACTTTTCCGGCGGCGTACGCGGCAAGTATGTGGACCGGTACCGCCGCGGCACCAACTTGGTGCTTCTTGACCCCGAATTAATCGCGGCTTTTCCGGATTCGAAGTCCGTGAACGACGCGCTTCGGGCGCTTGTCGCGATTGCCACGCGCGCGGAATCCCGCAAGCGGGCGTGAACACCGCCAGATCCTACAAGCTTTTCCTGAAACTCCAATAAAACCCAGCCGCAAAAACCAGTAGCGCGCCGATGAACAGCGTCCGAACCGGAATCGTCAGCACGCTGACGCCCCGGTGCGCATCTTCAGGAACAGGACGATAGCGATCAAGAGAACGTAGGCGACCAACGCCGCCGCTCCGGCCAAGAAACTCTTCACGAACAGCATTCGGGCTGCCTCAAGCGCTTTCCGCCAGCGTCTGCGCGAACACTTCCCGATCGACGTTGCCGCCGCTCAAGATCAGGGCTACGCGGCGGCCCTCCATCCGGCTACGTTCTTGTAGCAGCGCTGCCAGCCCCGCTGCGCCCGCGCCCTCGGCGACATTGTGTGTGTCGGAAAACAGATGCCGCATCGCGGCCCGAATCTCGCCGTCAGTCACGGTGACGATTCGGGAGGCGCCTTCCAGAATGATTCGAACGGCCTCCGGGTCCGGCGTCCGGCATGCCATGCCATCGGCGATGGTCTCGGCGGTTTCGGTTGCGATGGGTCTGCCGGCGGCGAAGGAAAGGGCATACGCCGGCGCTCCGGCCGCAACCACGCCGACGATCTCCGTCTTGAGCCCCAGTGCGTTGCGGGCGGCGATGGCGCCGCAAATGCCCGACCCCATGCCGATGGGGACGTAGACCGCATCGAGTGCCGGAACCGCTTCGAACAGTTCCAGCGCATAGCTCGCCACACCGCAAAGAAGCGCACTGTCGAAAGACCGCACGAAGTGCAGGCCCTGCGCCTGGGCCATCGCGGCGGCATACTCGTACGCTTCCTGGAAATCGTTGCCATGTTCCACCAGTTCCGCGCCCAGCGCGCGCATGGCGGCGTTCTTCTCGCGGCTGTTTCCGTGCGGCACCACGATCACGGCGCGCAGACCGGCGCGTATCGCGGCAAAAGCCACGCTCTGCCCGTGATTGCCCCGCGTGGCCGCAATCACGCCCGCCACGTTCGGCTCCGCGCGCCGGAGATTCTCCATGTACACCACCCCGCCGCGAATCTTGAACGCTCCCACCGGGGTATGGTTCTCATGCTTGATCCACACTTCCGCGCCGGTGCGCTCCGAGACGAGCGGCCAGCGAATTTGCGGCGTAGGCGGCATGACGCGGTGAACGGCTGCGGCAGCGGCTCTGAGTTCGTCGATGGAAGGCAAGCGCATGGCCCATTATCCCCGGAAATGCTACTCTGAAGCCGGTGCTTAGCAAACGCCAGTTCTGGCAATACCTGATTGCCATTTTGGCCGGCAACGCAATCTATTTCAGCATCGAGAAATATCTGCCGCCGCGCGGGCAGCACCAGCTCTACCAGATCGATTGGGGACTGGCCATCGATTTCTGGATCTGCCTGGCGTGCTACGGATTGATCCGGCTGATCCGCTGAAGCGCGTCGCCTGGGTTAGCATGCCAAGATGCAGTTTCTAACAACTTCCGAACGCGACATTCTGGAAACGTTGGACCGGCAGGTCCGGGCGCCGCGCTCCGCGGCCGTGCTGTCGTCTCTAGCCGCGGAGGTTACCGCGCTATTGAAGAAAGATCCCGCCGCGCGTCTGGCCTGGCAGAGCGTTCCGCTTGACATCTACGACGGCCTGCCGGAAGGCATCGCCTCAAGCTGGATATTTGTCTTGCGGGCGGGCTGCTCTTCCGGCGCCGAACGGCACCCCAACAGCATTCAACGCGTCATGTCGCTCGGTGGGCACGCCGACATGCGGACCTGGAACGGCCAAAGCTGGGTCTCCAACATCTTAAGAAGCGATCCGGCCGAGCCGCTCGAGAGCCGATGGCTTTCGATTCCGGCCAATGTCTGGCACAGGCCGGTAATGGGCGAGGTCGATTGGGTGGTGGTGTCGTTTCATACCGCTTCCGACAAAGACCTGATCGAGGAGCTTCCCGTCGATGACGACCACCCCGATCGGGGCAGCCGAGTAGCAACGGTCTATGCCGGCCGTCAGGCGCGTTAGAATACCTGCGGACGATTGCAGGCGAAAACGCCTGCTCCACGAGGGTGCAGCCGGCAACCAACTTGAGACCATGGCCGATTGCCAATCGGCCGGCAGGTTACCAACCTGCCCCACATGCCAGGGTTCCTGCGACGGACGCTTACGAGTGCCGGACGGATCGGTGTGCTTTGCGGGCGGATTTGGCCCGCGCTTTGTTGCGCTTGGCGGCTTTTTTTGCGTTCGAGGAGCGATTCTTGCCCTTCACCCGCGCCTTGGCAAAATGCGATTTGCTGACTTTGGTGGCGGCTTCGCCTGCCGTGGTCAATCCTAGTCCCAACACGAGCGCCAGCGCCAAGGTACGAAACTTCATAGTCCTAGTTTATTGTGCCACCCTGGTAAACCACAAGTACATCTTTAGAAAACTGAACGCTGTTATCGCGAGACAGACCCAGGATCCGCCTTTCCAGAAGGCCTCCACCGGGGCTCCCTCATACCGCGGTGTTCCGGCCAGATATCCGATGCCGAAGCCGGCCACCAGGCCGCCGATATGCGCCGCCATGTCGATGCCCGGCAGGAAGCTGAACAGTAGCCCGTAAATCGCCCACCGGATGTACATGCCCTTGATGGCGTCGCCCGCGCCGCCGCGATGCGAAATGCCCAGGGCGATCATGGCGCCGATCAAGCCGAACAGGCCGGCCGACGCTCCCACCGATGGCGCCATCGGGTTCCACAGCGCGCTCAGGTAAAAACCTCCGACGCTCGACACCAGGTAAATCACCCACATGCGGCTGGCGCCGTAAATCTCCTCCACTTGCGATCCCAGGTCCCACAGCACCCAGGAATTCATGAGGATGTGCAGCAGGCCGCCGTGCAGGAACCCCGCCGTCACCAGCCGCCACCATTGGCCCATCGCGATGTAGGGCCCGAATTTGGCGCCGAACGATACCAGCGTCTGCGGGTCGATGTTCGAAATGGCGTTCCCGTTTCCCGCCTTCATGCTGTAGATGGTGGTGGCCACGTACAACCCGAAGTTCACTAGCAGGATGGTGGTGGTATTGAAGCGCGCGTGCGGGATCAGGCCGCCGATCAGCGCCCCCGGCTCGCGCCGGTCGATGGCGCGCGGTCCCACCCGCTCGTTGCAGTAGGGGCAAACTTTGTCTTTGTTGGTGATGAAGGCCCGGCAGTGCGGGCACATCCGGCGCGAATCCATGTAGCCCTCATCATAACGCGCGGTGTTTGGAGCACGTGAGCGATCTGGGATCCGCACCCCCCGAGCCGCGATTCGATGGCTTATGGCTGGTACAGTTCTTTCTCTCCGACGACAGGCGCTGCGTCATGCGGCTTGCCGGCCCGATTCGCGGCGCCGAACATGGCGCCACGCGCCACCTTGACCGGGGCGAACCGCATAAATCCAAGAGGCTCCGGCACGTCGTCGTAAATCGCTTCCATGCCACCCTGCATCAAGTAGGTCTCATGCCAGAACCCGGTGCCTCCGGAATCCCTGAGAAAACCTGTCCACCACTGGCGGTGGGGCTCGGAGCGGGTCCAGGCCAGAAGGGATTCCATATCGCGCCAGTACTGTCGCATGCCGACATGCGCAGGGAAGAGCGAGTAGAAGATAGTCTCGTGCGAAAGCAGCCCGTCCGGCTGGGCGGCAACCGAACCGGAGATCTTCGGCCCAAATCCAATCAATGTCTTCAGTCCGGTCAGACGATTTACCCGCATTCCGAGGTAGATGACCACAAGGCGTGGATACTGCGACAGATCCACGGTTCGGCGCACGACTAATGTAGACATAATCCAACAATCACCTCTACTACCTATGCTGCCACGCCCCGGCCACCCCGCGGTAAAATTTGAGCGACAGTGAAGCCCGCCAAGCCCGACTTCGACCGGTTTGCCCAATCCTACGACGAGCTGCTGCGCGATCCCATCCGCGACCGGTTCACCGCCGGCGGCAACCGGTTTTTCCATGCGCGCAAGTGCGAATTGATTCGCGAGTATTACCGCCGCCGCGCGATGGATACGCGCCGCCTCGCGGTGCTCGACCTCGGCTGCGGCAAGGGGGAACTGTTGCAGCTATTGCGCCACCACTTTGCCGAGGCCGCGGGCTGCGATCCCTCGGCCGAGATGCTCGCGAGCGGCCAGCTCGCCGCCGGTGGTATTATCGCCCGCACGCAGACGGAGCCACTGAGCATCCCCTTCGAAGACGCGCGCTTCGATCTGGTCACGGCGGTGTGCGTGTATCACCACGTCGAACCGGAGTTGCGCGATCGCCTGACCGCCGAGGCGCGCCGCGTTTTGAAGCCGGGCGGCGTCTTCGCGGTGATCGAACACAATCCCTACAATCCCGCCACGCGGCTGATCGTGAGCCGCACGCCGGTGGATGCCGACGCGGTGCTGCTCACCCCGGGCGAGACTCGTGGCATGCTTCGACGTTCTGGATTCGAGATCGCCGAACAGCGGTATTTCCTCTATTTTCCCGAACGGCTCTATCCGCGCCTCCGCAACGTGGAACGGCTGCTGGGGCACGTTCCAATGGGAGGGCAGTACGCGGTGTTCGGCAAGCGTGGCGCGGTTTAGCGTGGTTGCCGGGAACGGGTTTGCCGGAATGGTTCATTTAGGCTATAATGTTTATGTGTTTATCTGTCTAACCACATAGGTGCCTGATATGGAACAAGAAGCCGTTCGCTGGAACATTAAAGTTTCCAAGGAAACGGATCTCACCCTGCGCACTTTTCTCGGTTCCCAGGGCATGAAAAAGGGCGACCTCTCGAAATTCATCGAAGAGGCGGTCCGCTGGCACGTATTCCATCGGACCGTGCAGGACATCAAGGCCCGCAACGCCGATACCGACGCGGGTGAGCTGGAGGCGCTCATCGACGATGCCGTGCGAGAGGTTCGCGTGGAAGCGAGCGCCAGAGGTAAGGCCGGCGAAACCTGATGCGGGTGGTGCTCGATACCAACATCCTGGTTTCTGCCCTGCTGATTCAGATGGGCCACCCGGCTGCGATCTACCGCGCCTGGCAGGAAGGATATTTCAACCTTCTGACCTGCCCGGCGCAGCTCGACGAGCTGCGGGCCACGCTGCGTAAGCCTGCCCTTGCGGAACGCATCAAACCTTACAAGGCCTGGCGGCTGGTGAATCAGCTTATGGGCCTTGCCGAGAGCGTGGACGCGTTGGCGCACGTCCAGCGATCTCCCGATCCCGCCGATGATTTTCTGCTGGCGCTGTCCGAAGCCGGCAAAGCCGATTACCTGGTGACGGGCGACAAGAGCGGGCTGCTCTCTCTCGCGCGCCACCGAGGCACGCAGATCGTCTCCGCGCGCAACTTCAGCGAGTTATTCGCTTGAACCTTGCTGCTGTACTCACTCGTAGTGCAGGGCCTCGACCGGGTTCGCGCGGCTGGCGCGGCGGGCCGGAATTGCGGCGGCAACCAGGGCGACGGCGAGCATTCCGGCGGCGGCCAGAGCCATGGAGAGGGGATCGCGCGGGGCCACACCGTAGAGCAGGCCGGCCACCAGGCGCGCCAGCGCCAGCGCGCCGCCGAGACCTGCAGCCACACCCGCGAGCACCGGCACCAGCGAGTCGGCGACGATCATGCGCACCACGTCGCCCGCCTCCGCGCCCAGCGCCATGCGGATCCCGATTTCCTTGGTTCGCTGGGTCGCTGCATACGCCACCACGCCATAAAGACCCACCCCCGCCAGCGCCACTGCCAGCAACCCGAAGAACCCCGCCAGCCAGGCGATCAGGCGCTCGCGGCTCAAATTGCCGTCCACGTATTCGCGGAGTAGACGCGACCGCAGCAGCGGAACGTTGGGGTCCATGTTGCGCAGCTCGCGGCGGATGGCTGCGACCGCGGGCGCCGCGTCTCCGGCAAAGCGCACCTCCATCCAACGCGCTTCGGCGCCGTTGCTCCAGCTCGGCGTGTAGACAGTGCCAATGCGGTCTGCCTTGCGGATTTCGCCGGTGTGGACGTCCTTCACCACGCCCACGATTTCGAGAGCGCCGGCGCGTTCGTACTTATCCTCGAAGCTGAGATGGCGGCCCAGCGGGCTCGAATCGCCGTAGAACTGGCGGGCAAGCGATTCGTTCACGATGCAAACCCCCGGAGCGTCCGTCTGGCCGAAATTACCGCCGCCGGACTGGCGCCCGATGCCCGCCATGAAGCGATCTCTGGGAGTCACAGCCGGCTCGTCGCGCGGCTCGAAGTCGCGGCCGAGCAGCATGGGAATTCCCAGCGTCGTGAAGTAACCCTCCGTCACGGCATTGTTGTACGCGTACATGTCTTGCCCGCCCTTCGGCTGGTAACCCTCCGCCGATAGCGAACGGCTGAACGCGAACTCGCCCATGGGAGTCATCAAAGACAGCGACGCCGAACGCACGCCGCGAATGCGCCTGGTGCGCTCCAGCAGGGTGTCGTAGAACTGGCGCAAACGGTGGCCGCGGTAGCCGAGCTTGGTGGGATCGATATCGACGACCACGGCGCGATCGGCCTCGAAGCCGATATTGACGTTGCGGAGATTGCGCAAGGTGCGGACGAAGAGGCCGGCTTCGACCAGCAGCGCCAGCGAAAGAGCCACCTGGGCGGCGACGAGCGCTTTGCCCAGGCGAAGGCGGGCAGCGCTGCGGCCGGCCGATCCGCCCTCCTTCACGGCGTCGGCCAGAACGATGCGGGTAGCGCGCAAGGCCGGCGCGATTCCGAACAAAATGCCGGTGGCGAGCGTGGCCGCCGCCGAGAGCGCGATCACGGTGAGGCTGGGATGGAAGCGAAGATGGGAATTCACCAGGTCGAGCCGGGCCAGCGCGCCAACTCCCCACCATGCCAGCGCGAGCCCGGCCGCGCCGCCGAGGAGCGCCAGCAGCAGGCTTTCGGTGAGCAGTTGCCGCACCAGACGGCCCCGCGAAGCGCCCAATGCGAGCCGCACCGCGATCTCCCGCCGGCGGCCGGTGGCGCGAGTCAACAGCAGGTTGGCCACATTGGCGCAGGCGATCAGCAGCACGAGGCCGGTGGCGACGGCCAAAGCCTGGAGCGGATTGGCCATGGCAGCGCCCGTGCTACCGCTGCCGCTGCCGCGCGCGCCGGATGTCAGCTTGATGGTATCTTCTTTGAACGTGCGCCGGCGTCCGCTGCTTTTGAACGCGGCGTCGCTCACCGCTTCGGCAACCTGAGGCCACAACACGCGCATCGCGGCCTGCGCCTGGCCGAGCGAAACGCCGGGTTTGAGCCGCGCCATGGGAGTGAGCCAGTACATGATGGCGCTCGACCAGGCGTTCACCGCGGCGGGGTTGGTGATCGGGTACATCGTAACCGGCGTGAAAGCGTCGGCGGGCATTCCATTGAAAACTCCGGTGAAGCCTTTTTCCGCCACGCCGGCAATAGTGAGCGGGACGCCGCTGACTGCCAGCTTGCGGCCCACCACGTGCGGATCGCCCGCGAAGCGCCGCTGCCAGTAGGAATACGAGACCACGGCGATGGGCGATCCGCCGGGTGCGAGGTCGTCGGCGGCGGTGATGACACGGCCCGCCGCGGCGCCGATGCCCAGAGTGGGAAAGAAATTGCCAGTGACGTAGGCTACTTGCCCGACCTCCACTGCCGCAGAACCTTCCACCCGGACGCCGCTGATTTGCGGCCGGCTGCTGGCGCACATGCTGGCGAACACGCGGTTGCGGTCGCGGTATTCGCGATAAAACGCGTAGGAGCTGGCGCGCCCGCCTTCGATATTCACCAGTGCGGCTGGGTCGCGCGCCGGCACGGACCACAGCAGAAGCTGATCGACGAGACTGAAGATGGCGGTGTTGACACCGATGCCCAAGGCGAGCGAAGCCACCGCGACCGCGGTGAATCCGGGATTGCCGCGCAGCGCGCGCAGGGCGTAGCGAAGGTCGCTGACGAAAGCTGCCATGCTGTTCGTACCGTAGCGCGCCGCGCGGCGGCGGGCAAGTGGTCAGCGGTTTTCCTGCGCGCTCGCCCAAACCAGATTGGCCGAACAAACGCCGTGCCCCGGCCACCTATCGAGGCCGCTAAGTCTCACGGGCGCGCCGTCGCGCCGGATGTTGTCTAGCAGGTCGCTGACGGCGGAGCTCCAAAGGTTCGGTAACGCGATTTCACGCACTTTGGGGCGATCGTATACGACCACCGATTCGCGGATGGCGTGGCAGCCTGCGACCGGACTGATCTCGAGCGACATCTCATTATCATTCCTTCCACGGATCACCGTGCTGACCTCGTCTTTCAGCGCCGTTCCATGTTCGTAGATGGTCGGCGCCTGGATCTTGAAGGGTTTCTCGGATTTCGGGCACATGCTGCCGAAGTAGCTCCAGGGGTGGACAAACGGGAATGTGATACCACCCATTGTGCCGCGAAACTCCTCCGCGCGAAGATTCTGGAATTGGTACAACTGAGTAGCCCAGTGACCCGAACAGAAGGGACCAAACCTAGGGTCAGACACGGCCTCGTCATAAGTGGCGATCAGCAGCTCAGAATGCCCATCGCGGTTCAGGTCGACCAGATTCCTGATTCCTTTTCCATTCTCGCCCTGGTATACCACCGTAAAGAAAGGAACGGGCAGGCCCTCCGTATCCATCAACAGGATCGAAAGCGAGAATTCGGGTGTCGTGCGGCCGTTGAAGATCGGCCCGGCCGAGAAGAAGATATAGTCCTGAGTACCGTTCCCGTCCAGGTCGGTCCGCCAAACCTCGTCGAGGCAGCACATGTGCGCCAGCCAGGGCCTCCCCGACTTACCGACCCCGCGCAATTGAACTTCCCGTGGTCCTCCCGCGGGCGGCGTCGTGGCAGCTATGCCGTCGAAGGTCACGCGCGCGCCCTCCCGCAGGTAGCCTGATCGAATCCTCACCAGGCTGGGATGTGGCAGCTTGTCGAGGTCGATCCCGGTGGATGTGTCAGTCCAGCTCGCGAACGCGCCCGCCAGGAAGAGGGCACCAGCCAAGACCAAACGGCAGCTTCGCCATGACAACAGAGCCCTGAGCGCCCAACCGACAGGGCTCTCGTCCGGAAGGCGCTGTCTGCAACCCGAGCTGCCGAGCCACATGTCTGCCTTGATCGTAACAGGATGCCGCGGCGATGGATGATCTCTCCGCCGATTCGAGAAGAACCGGCGACAGAGATCGCCGGCGCTACGAACTACATAGGTCGGAACGGCGGTTGCTCAATGCGTTTGCGTCCAGAGTTTGTTCTGGGGCAGACCACGGAAGGCGATGGTCTGCCCCACGGTTGGCCCAAGCAGCGGAAAAACCTCCGCGAACGGGGAAAAGGCTGATGTGCTCAAGTGTGCGGATAGCCATCGCTGCTCAGAACTTCGGCGACTCCGCCCCCTTCAGGCGGAACATGACTCTCAGCTCGCTACGCCAGTCTTCGCTCACGCCTATCCGTTCGACTTCGATGCGCGGATCGAAAAAGCCGAGGATCGTCTCGGTGGTGGGATGAAATTCGAGCGCGGGGGCGACCAGCAGGAGACGGGGCGGTTCGGGGCTGAGCGTCAGGGCGGGGAAGTAGCCCCGGGCGGAGAATTCGCCGCGGTCCAGATGCCATTTCACGCGGATCCAGTAATCGAGCGCCTGCAGCGGCAGGTGCAGATCGGCACTAGCCTTCAACTCGATCACAGCCAGGCGGCCGCGAGCGTCGGCGGCCACCAGGTCCATCAAACCGCGCTCGCCTCCGGCGAAAGCGGGGACCTGGCCGTAGACGGGTTGCGGCAGCAGGCTGGCATCGAGCGCGGCCAGGTTCGCGCGCGCCTGCGATTCGAGCCATGCCTCCGGCGATTGGCGATAGAGCGGGTGATGCCGGCTGTCGGATCCGGGTGTGCGCGCCCGGATGAGTTCTTCGGCCAGGCGTTCGATCTCGGCCAGGTGGCGTTCGCTGGCGGCCTGCCGCTGGCTCTCGCCGATACCCAGGCCAAACCTCCACTTACCATCTGCGCACTCGGCGAACTCCAGACCGCGCACGCGCAGGCTCACGCGGCCATCGTGCTTCGCGACGCGTTCCACGCCGGCGATTGCCGCGATCCGCTGCCACGCGGCGGAAGGCTCGGCAGCGCGCCGGCAAACCTCCACGCGGGTATCGAGATTGCCGTGATCGCGCGGGTCCACCGGCAGCACGGAATCCTGTTCGGTATAGCCGAACAGCTCCACGCGAGCGGCTTCGGGATTGAGACACAGCAGGCGCAGGGCGGGCGCGCGCTCAGCGCCGGTGGGGACGTAGAGAGCCAGCCCCTCCACTTTCGCGCGGCGCTCGCGAGCGCGCAGGTAGGCCAGCCAGATCAGGCCGAACGAAACCAGGGCCGCGGCATCGGCTTCGGGCGGACACGCGATGGCCGCCCACCCCTGGCGGCCGCTGCGCAGCAAAGCGCGGGGGAAAACCGGCGAGAGGCTGAACTCCAGGTTGGGTTCGGCGCTCAGCTCCGCCAGGGTCCAACTCGGGAACTGGCGGCGCAGGAACAGGCGGAAACGTTCCCGAAACACCAGCCGCCCGCTGCGCCGGCCCATATCGGCCCCGGAGCGGCGCGCCAGATCGAGCAGGTAGACCGAACCTTCCCTCTTGGCGAAGCGCTCCACCGCCAGCTCGAGTCTGCCCGGCGCGGATGCTTTGATCGCGGTGACGCGGCGGGTCAAATTGCGGGTGCGGTCCCAAGCTTCCAGGCACAGGCCGCGCGGCCGCGCTTCTAAATGGAAATTCTCCGCGCCGATGGCCAGCAATTCTTCGCCCGGTTCGAGCAACGCCGGTTGGCGCGCGTTGGCGAGGAAAGCTGCCACCGCCCGGCGCATTTCCTCAGCGTCCGGTACGCCGCCCGCCGGATTTGGTGAAAATGACATCGCACAGGAAGTCCTGCGGACCGGGCAAAAGTCTCACAAATTGCGGCGCGGGATGTAATTGGCCTGCTTTCAGTTGGTTAGGTGGGCTTTAGCTTGCCCGTAAGGATTTTCCCCGGCGCCGGCCGCTATTGAGAGCTTTTTACGGGCAAGCTAAAGCATGCCCCACCTTTCACGCCCGCCGCGCCCTTACAATGAAGAACATGAGGAAAGTATTTGCCTTCGCCGTTTCGATGTCGATGGGGTGCCTGGCGGGCGGTCCGAAGTTCGACGACAACAAGATGATCGGCGGAGCTAACGCACCGGTTGTGCTCGAGGTATTCAGCAGTTTCGATTGCCCGCACTGCAGGATTTTTCATGAAGAGATCGCGCCGCGCCTGATGAACGACTACGTGCTGCGCGGCAAGGTGTGCCTGGTGAGCCGGGAGTTTCCGCTGCCGGCAGCGGCGGGCCATCCCTACTCTCACGACGTGGCAGTGTACGCCACCGCGGCGGCGCGCATTGGCAAGTACCAGCAGGTCGCCGATGCGATGTTCAAGACCCAAAACAGTTGGGCGCTGACCGGCAAATGGTGGGAATACATGGCGAATGTGTTGACCGCCGAGGAACAAAAGAAGGTACAGGCGCTGGCCAAGGATCCCGGCGTTTTGGCCGAAGTGCGGGAGGACCTGGAACAGGGAGAGCGGGACGGCGTGAATTCCACGCCCACCGTCGTGATGACTAGCCACGGCCAGCGCACCGGACTGCCTCCGGGAACGCCCAATTACGATCTGCTCAAGAGTTTGTTGGATAACGCCTTGTCGCGATAGGCGGGCGCGGGCCGGTAGAATGGGAAAATGAGAGTTTGCGGACTTGCCTTAGTGGCGCTCGGGATCGGCGGGGCCACGGTTGCGGGCGTCGATACCAATAAGGCCATCGGAACGCCGACGGCTCCCATCACCATCGAGATCTTCAGCGATTTCGAGTGCCCGTCGTGCAAAACCTTCCACGAAACAACGCTGCCGCAACTGGTGCGCGAGTACGTGATACCGGGCAAGGTATTCGTGGCGAGCTTCGAATTTCCGCTCCCGGCGCACCCGCATTCCCGCGAGGCAGCCGGCTACGCCGTGGCCGCGTCGCGCGTGGGGATGTACATGCCGGTGGCGGATGCGCTGTTTCGCGGCCAGCAGTCCTGGTCGGTGAGCGGCAGAGTCTGGGAGACGGTGGCGGGCGTGCTAACCCCGGCGCAGCAGAAGAGGGTGCAAGCCCTGGCCAAGGATCCGGGGGTGCTCGCCGAGATCGAGAACGAAATCGGCATGGGGCGCCGTATACCGCTGACCGAGACTCCAACCCTGGTGGTGATCCGCGGCACGCGCCGCATCCCGATTACGGGCCGCCTGATAAGATACGAATTGCTGAAACAACTGATCGATGACCTCTCCAAGTAGTAGTCTTCGCGCCGCCGCGCTGGTATTGCGCGCGGTGCTGGGCGGTGTCTTTATCTATGCGGCTTGGACCAAGCTGCGGACGCCCTGGGAAATATTCGCGATTGGAATCGATTCCTACCAGATTCTCCCCTTGTGGGCGGTGCGGCTGGTGGCCCACACGTTGCCCTGGTTCGAGCTGGCGGTGGGCATCCTGCTGATTGTGGGATTGTGGCTGCGCGGCGCGGCGGTTGCAACCACGGTGTTGCTGGGCGTGTTTTTCGGGCTGATGGTGCGCGCGTATGCGATGGGCCAGCAGATCAACTGCGGTTGTTTCGGGCCGGGAGAGCTGATCTCGTGGAAGACTCTGCTGCGCGACGGCTCGCTGCTGGCGGCGTCAGTGGCGCTGACCTGGATGGCATTTACCCGCCGCCGCCCGGCCGTCTGATGCAGCCATCGGAAAAAGACGTTCTCAGCCGCGAACTGGCGTATCACGAGCAACTGTATTCCGGGTTTGCGCAGCGCCATTTCGCGCGGCCGGCGGTTCGGGCCCTGCGCGAACACATGGCTCTGCGGGTGCTGAAGGAGACGGGCGCGTGGGGCAGGTCGCGCGTGCTGAGCTTGGGGTGCGGGATCGGCGATACCGAGCTGCTGATTGCGCAGCAGGTTCACGAAGTGGTGGGCATCGATCTTTCGCTGGCGGGAATCCGCCAGGCGCGGGACGACGCCGCCCGCCTGGGGGTGACAAACGCGCGCTTCGAGCAAGGCGAGACGCCGCCGGACGGTCCGTTCGACGTGGTGATGGCGATTTTTTTTCTGCACCACCTTTCCGATAGCGCGCTGGCCGCGTTGCCACGCCGGGTGCGGCAGTGGCTGCGCCCCGGCGGGGTCTTTTATTCGCTCGATCCCAGCCGCTACCGCCTGTCCGGAACGATCGGACGGCGGTTGCTGCCGGGGCTCATGAAGCGCTATCAGACGCCCGATGAAAGGGAGCTGGAACCGGACCGCACGGCAGCGCTATTTCGGGACGCGGGGTTCCAGGTGCAAGTGGACATGTACGATTTCGGATCCACGCCCCTGGCCGGCCTGTTGCCCGGCTGGCGGGCGGGATACCGCGCCGCCCGCGCTCTGGACGACTGGGTGTTGCGCATCGGCGCGCTGCGGCGCCGGGGAAGCAACTTCGAGCTGGTGGCGAAGGGATGAAGGGGCCAAGCCGAGGCGCTTACCGGAAGGCACCGGCAGCCATCCAGGGGGCGTTTGACAAGCAAGCCCTGTTGCTGGTTAATGATCTGCGCCACCCATCATTGCACGCCAAGAAGTACGACGAGTCGCGAGATCTCTGGCAGGCGCGCGTCTCGGGTTCTTGGCGGTTCTATTTCAAGATTCAAGGCGACACCTACCAACTGGATCAGACGCATCTCTTTGGCCATACGGTAAATGCCGGGCGTGCGGAGCACCTTGATACCACTCGCAGCGGCAGCCCGAACACCGTCGCCGTCGTCCATGAGCAGAGCTTGCGAATGAATCTCTGCCGCACAGCCACGACCGTGGTCAAGGCGAAGGCCAAGCCCAGTGCCGGATTGAAGCGGCGTATTATGACGCCAACTTAACCGCCGCGTCTATGGTCAGGTGATGGCTCGGATGTCGAGCACGGAGAGTCGCGACGCAGCGTCCTATCGAAGAAATCCAGCATCATTTGATTCATTTGCTGGGCGGCGGGACCGCTTACGCTGTGGGTCTTCTGCGGGTAGAGCATGTATTCGAACTGCTTGCCGGCCAGTTGCAGGGCGTTGGCGAGTTGCAGCGAATTCTGGAAAAGGACGTTATCGTCCTCGAAGTTGTGCACCAGCATCAGTTTGCCCTTCAGGTTGGCGGCTTTGAGCCCGAGCGAAGTGGCGCGATAGCCGTCCGGGTTGTCTTTGGGAAGGCCCATATAACGCTCGGTATAGATGGTGTCGTAGTTCAGAAAACTGGTGACCGGGGCGCCGGCAAAACCGGCGTGAAAGACGTCCGGCGCATTGAGCAGGGCGTTGACGGTCATGAAGCCGCCGTAGCTCCAGCCGTGAATGCCGATGCGCGCGGGATCGGCGATGCCGAGCGAGATCAGATACTGGACGCCGGCCACCTGATCGGCCAGCTCGGTAACGCCCAGTTGATGATAAATGGCGGTTTCAAAGGCGTGCCCACGACCCGTGCCGCCGCGGTTTTCGCATTGCCAGACGATATAGCCTTTGTGCGCCAGCACCTGATCGATGTCGATGCCCTGCCAGGAATTGTGGATGGGCAGGCCGACTCCCGGGCCGCCGTAGACGCTCACCACCACGGGATATTTCTTGCCTTCCGCGAAACCCGCGGGCTTGATCAATCGGCCATAGAGCAGGGCGCCATCGGACGCATTGAACTTGACGATTTCGGTGGGCAGAATCTGGTATTCCTGGCTGGCGGTGCGGTCGGGCTCGCTGTAAACGCCCAGGGTGGCGCCGTCGCCGGACGCAAGCACGGTGCGCGGAGGCTCGGTGAGGCTCGACCAGGTATCGAGATAGAACTTGCCGGCCGGCCCCATCGAGATGTTATGCGTTCCGGCTTCGCGGGTGAGCTGCTTCTTGCCGGCGCCATCGAGGCCGATCACATAGAGGTGCCGCTCCAGGTGGGAAGGCTCGTCGGAAACGTAGTACAGCTTGCCGGCGGTTTCGTTCACCGCGGCGATACTCTCCACTTCCCAGCCGCCTTTGGTCAACTGCTTCACCTGCTTGCCATCGTTGGAATAAAGATAGATGTGGCGATAGCCGCCCTCGCCGCGCTGGCTGGTCCAGAGAAAGCGATTGCCATCGCCGAGGAAGCGAATATCTCCCTGCAAGTTGATCCAGCAGGGGTCGGACTCTTCAAAGATGGTGGAGTGCGCGCCCGAGTCGAAATCGATCGAGAACAGCTCGTCATGATTCTGGACGCGGTCGAAGCGGAGCACGTAGAGGGCGCGGGAGGAAGGCATCCAGCCGGCGCGGGCGATCAGGTAGGAGTCGCGGGTATCGCCGACGTCGAACCAGCGGGTGGGTCCCCCGGCGGCAGGCGCCACGCCTAAATGCACTTCGGGATTGTTCTCGCCGGCCTGAGGATAGCGCTGCGGCTCGAAGAAAGCGCGCATGCGCAGCAGGTCTTCGTGCGGATAGACCGGCTCCACGTCGCTACCGAATTGCAGGTAGGCCACGGACTTCGAATCCGGCGACCACCAAAACGCCGTGCCCAGCTCGAGTTCTTCCGGGTACACCCAATCGGGAGTGCCGTTGCGCCGGGTTTCGGTTCCGTCGCGGGTAAGGCGGGTTTCCTTGCCGTCGGCGATATTCAGGGTGTAAAGATCCCAGCCGCGGCGGAAGGCCACCATGCGGCCATCCGGCGAGAGCTCGGCATCCATCTCCGCCACGGGCGTCTTGGTGAGCTGCTCCCATTTGCCGGTTTCCATGTGAATGAGAAACAAATCGCCGCCGGTGGTGTAGAGAAGCTCCTTGCCATCGGCGGAGATATGGAACGCACTGCCGCGGCCGGCGCGGCGATTGGTCCAATCCGTGGGGCCGTCGTCGGGAGGGACGGGGACGGCAGCGCGTTCTAAAGCATCCAAGGTTAGAAATGGTTTGGAGGTCTTGGTGGCCGGATCGTAAATTCCCAGACTGGCTCCGGCGAGTCTGAGAAACGCGCTACCGTCGGGCAGCCAGATGGGCGCTGCCGCTGCTCCGCGCCCGCCTCGTCCCGCGCGGCTCAAGGTCTCGAGCGTGATCGGCTGCTTCTGCGCGAGGGCAGCTCCGGCCAGGAGTAAACCCGCAATCCATTTATGCATTCTTCCGCATTGTAAAGCTTTCGGGTGGAAGGTGCGGGCTTGTGGCTGGGTGGGACAGGCCATCGTTCTTCGTGGTCTGTCAAGCTCTCGTCAAGCCACAACAGCCTGACAGACGACGAAAAACGATCGTCTGTCCCACCTGGTTGTTACTTCAGCGATAGTTGAGACGGGCCTTTGGCTAGTCGGGTACCATGGGTTCTGTACACCTTCATGCACATTACCGTCCTAACCTTCCATTGATTGTAGTTATGGTGGGCCGATAGTAAAATCCGGAATGGGGGAGCATTTAATCCGGAATGGGGACACATAAAATCCGTATCCGGATCGACCGAAGGCCAAAATTGAAGGAAGCGACCACGCTCGGGCAAGATTTTCTAAACCATCAGCCGGTGGAAGGCACACTCCTATCCAGTGCATTGGCAAAAGGGCCGCTGCCTGACGACAAAGCCCTCGATTACGCGATCAGCCTCGGTACGGCGTTGCATCAAGCGCACATGCAGGGCTTGGTCCACGGCGCCATTGCGCCGAAAACCATCGCCATCACGGCGAAAGGCATCTCGATTTTGACGCCGCCCGCGGCTCGCGATTTGGAGCTCGCGCCGTATCGATCACCGGAGCAGGTGCGAGGCGAGCCGATTGACTGGCGCACGGACATTTTTGCTTACGGGGCAGTGTTGTACGCCATGGCTTCCGGCCGCCAGGCATTCACCGGCCAAGGCAAGAGCCTGGACGAAGCGATCGTTTCCGGACGGCCTCCCAGCCTGCTGGCGAAGTCGCCGGTGCATGCGGCCATGGAGGGAGTGATTGCCGCCTGCCTCGACCGCGACATCGGCCGGCGCCGCCAGCGGTTGAAAAACGCGGTGACGGAGCTGAAGCTGGCCGGCCGCTGGCTACCGCGCGTCATGGCAGCCACGGGCACGCCGCGAGTGGAAACCGTCCTCGGAACGCGCGGGCCGCGGGTGGTAAAGGCAGCGCCGGAAAACGGTTGGGATGGAGAGGCATCCGCCTTGCCCCCGGTGATCATGCCGGGACATCCTTGGCGGCGGCTCGCTTTGCTGCTCGGCATCGCCCTGATGATCATTTTCGTCATCGCGCTTCCGGCGGCTTTGTACCTGAATCGCAGACCGGCTGAGATCGCAACGCCGGTCGCGCTAACCGTCAGCCCACCGGACAATTCGTCGTACCCGGGTTCCCCATCGGTATCGCCGGACGGCCGTTACCTGGTCTCTTCGGCTGCCGCCGCGGACGGGCGCCGCATGCTGTGGATTCGCGCGCTCGATGAGATTCATCCCAAAATCATTCCAGGCACCGAGGGCGCGGCTGCGCCTTTCTGGTCCCCTGACAGCCAGATGGTCGGCTTTTTCTCCAAGCAGTCGCTCAGGACCTGGCGTGTGCACATGACCGACGGCAACCCGGATGGGCCGATCAAGACGATTTGCCGGGCTGAGGACACGCCCGGCGGCGGCGCCTGGTCGGCGAACGGCGTGATTCTGTTTTCTCCGGGCTTGACCGAAGGGTTGTACCAGGTGGCGGCCACCGGCGGCGGCCCCAAGCCGGTTTTAAAGCCGGATCACTCGCGCCAGGAGCGGGCATATCGCTGGCCGCAGTTCCTGCCCGACGGCAAGCATTTTCTGTTCTTTGTTCTGGATGACATGACGGAGGCCACCGGCATGTACACGGGCTCGCTGGGATCGGGTCAGACGCAACGCGTGATGACTTCCTCCACCAATGCAGTTTATGCACCCGCGGGTGCAAAATCGGGCTATTTGCTCTTCGTCCAGGACAATGGCGATCTGAAGGCCCAAGGTTTCGATCTCGGCAACCTGAAAACCACCGGCGATCCTCGCTTAGTCGCCGCCGGCATCGGTGCGGTTCAGAGCCTGGCGCTAGGGCCGCTCTCGGTTTCGAACAATGGCGTGCTGGCATACCAAGCGGTGGGCACGGCACACCGCCGCTTGTGGTGGGTGGATCGCACGGGCCGGCAGGTTACCGCCGTGGGCGAGCCGGGCGACTGGGGTCCGCCACGCATCTCGCCCGATGGCAAGTCGGCCATGATCGGCAGGCTCACCGCGGACAACCATGCCCACCTCTGGCTGCTGGGTGAGCATGGGGAATTCAGCCAGTTCACCTTTTCCGACACCAGCGAAGGACAGCCCGTATGGTCGCCAGACAGTTCCCGGGTTGCGTTTTGGCAGGAGCACGACCAAACCTACGACATCTACACCAAGTCCATTCGTGGCGGGGGCAAGGAAGAGTTATTAGTCCACAGCCAGTGGGCGAAATACCCCACCGACTGGTCGCACAACGGCAAGTTCCTCATCTTCGGCATCCTGATGGAGGGTACTCGCGCCGACATCTGGGCGTATGACTTCGCCGGGCGGAAAGCCGGGGCGGTACGCGAAACGGTGTATCAGGAAGGCTACGCCACATTATCGCCAGGCGACAAATGGCTGGCGTACCAATCCGACGACACGGGCCATTATCAGGTGTGGGTAGAGCGCTTCGAAGGGATTGGCACCGGCACGCGGCGGCGTTGGCAGATTTCCACCACCGGTGGCGGGCTGCCTCACTGGCGCAGCGATGGCCGTGAGCTCTACTACATGACGTCCGACGGCGACATGATGGTGGTGACCGTCGATCCGGGCGGAGACGTGTTTCAAGCGGGCCGGCCCCAGTTGCTCTTCCACTCCGCGCGTCCTCTACCGAATACGCCCTGGAATCTCTACGACGTTTCCAGCGACGGAGAAAGATTCCTGGTGAATGTTCCTTTCGAATTCTCCGCCGTGGCGCCGATCGAAGTGCTGACCAACTGGACGCAGAAGCTTTCCGGCTCTATGTAGGAATTCCTTTGGTCCGCCGCACCGCCCAGAATTTGCGCCGGGCCGGCCGATGGGTCTCGATTCCCCTAAAAGTTGTCTAATAACTAGCTTGTTTTCAATAATATAAGCGCCACCAGACTTGTGCCGGAATGTGGTATCCTAGGAGTGTTCTCGCTGCCACACTCCGTGGCGCTTGTAGGATTTTTATGCATAAGCAACAATTTTGGTTTCTCGATACCGATCCTGAAGGACCGGTGTACGAAAACCTTTCCTGGGACATGCCGGGCGTGCGATTGCGCCGCCGTTCGAGCCGGAACAATCTGCTCGGACGGACCGGGTGGCCGTGCGCGACTGCGTAAAGCTTGCACAACCACAGCCCCTGGAAGCCCCGAATTCGTTAGGAATCAAAGTGGTTCGCACATTGGTTGTGCGATTGCAGTAAGCTAAGCCGAGGTTTGAGCCATGAAAGCATTCTTCGGAACGGCTTGCATTCTAACGGGCGCTTTGCTCGCCGGTGGGTGTGCGACCAAGAAATATGTGATGAGCACCACCGCCCCGATTCAGGCGAAAGTCGATCAGGTTGGCGAGCAGACCGCTCAAAACTCGCAACAGATTCAGAACACCAACAACCAGGTGAAGCAGGTTGACGAGCGGGCGCAGAACGGAATCAGCGCGGCGCAAGAGAAAGCTTCGACGGCCACCGACAAGGCCAACGCAGCCGATCAGCATGCCACAGACGCCATGAATCGCGCCAACCAGGCCGGGGAAAAGGCCGACCAGGATGCTCGCGAGATCGCGTCGGTTCGGGAAGCGGTCGCGAACCTCGACGACTACAAACTGCAGACCTCGGCCACGGTCCTGTTCAAATTCGACCAGTATAAGCTGACCGACGATGCCAAGGAACAGCTCGACAAGTTGGTGACCGACACCGGTTCCGACAAGCGTTTCTTCATCGCCGTGGAAGGCTTCACCGATAGCACGGGTTCGGCCGACTACAATACGCTGCTCAGCCAGAAGCGCGCGGATTCCGTGGTCGAATACCTGGTCGGCAAGCACCAAGTCCCGATCTACCGGATCCACATGGTGGGGCTGGGAAAAATGAACCCGGCCGACGATGCGCGTACGCGGGAAGCGCGCGCCCACAATCGCCGGGTGGAAGTGAAAGTGTTCCGGGCCGATCGGGCGACTGCCAGCATGTCAACGCAGAGCGGCACGGCGCCACAGGCCTCGCTCCGGCCCGATCAGGATAAGCAGTAACACAGATTCGCGTTGTTCCAACTTAAACTGTCCAGGGGAAGTGTCCGCCACCATCGGGCGAGCACTTCCCTCTTTTTATTGGCCGGCAGGTTGGGCCGCCGGGCGGGCGGCCGGATCTTCCGCGGTACGAAGCGCTCTCCACCAGATAAACAAGAACAACAGGTCCGACCCCATGATCACCAAACCTCCAGTCAGCGAGATCGCACGCGAACGGTCGTGTATCGCCAAGTGCCGCAGGGCCTCGCCGATAGCGTCTCCGCAGAACTGAATGCCGAGCCCGCTGGATAGCAGGAGCAATTGAGTATCGGTGCTGCGTTTGGCGATGAGGAACGTCCACAGGATCAGATCGAGGATGGCCGAGCAGAAATTCAAATCCCGCATCCAGGCGGCGTGCCAGGATCCGCCGCCCCAATAGAAGTGCACGGCCAGCGAGCCGCCGGCAAAAACGGCCGCGCCAAGAACGACCGCGATCCGCAGACCGCGCCGTCCAGGCTGCGAGTCAGTCGCGCGGTACAGCAGGCTGATCACCGCGGCGTATATCAGTAGCTGAATCACCAACTGGTCGAGCCACCAGACAGCTCCCAAGGTGCTATGGGCTCCTTGGATGTATGCCCAACTGGCAGGGGCCTCGGCAACGGTTGTCAGAAACTCGCCGACGGCATACAGAAACACAAACGGGTACTTGCGATAAGCGCCGCGCAGCAAGGCGGCCAGGATCAGCAATTCCAGCGGTATACCGACCAACCATCCACAGATTTGGATCGCTAGACGCACTACGCCCATTCTAGGCCGCGAGCAGTGTTAGCCGCCAGAGGGATTTTTCTTACGCAACTAAGGAATCCCAGGGATCAGGCGGCAGGGTTGGGCCGGTCTTGACAGCCAACGAATCCCAGGGATCAGGCGGCAGGGTTGGGCCGGTCTTGACAGCCAGCGAATCCCACGGATCGGGCGGCAGGGTTGGGCCGGTCTTGACGGCCAACGAATCCCACGGGTCGGGCGGCAGCGTCGGGCCGGTCTTGACAGCCAACGAATCCCACGGGTCGGGCGGCAGGGTTGGGCCGGTCTTGACGGCCAACGAATCCCACGGATCGGGCGGCAGCGTTGGGCCGGTCTTGACGGCAAGCGAATCCCACGGGTCGGGCGGCAGCGTCGGGCCGGTCTTGACGGCAAGCGAATCCCACGGATCGGGCGGCAGGGTTGGGCCGGTCTTGACAGCCAACGAATCCCACGGGTCGG
>Ga0187848_10000438_pt1 | contig 38271 bp, 19 predicted proteins | sample June2016WEW_4_40_FD_132424 | JGI IMG/M metagenome (GOLD analysis project Ga0187848, IMG submission 132424) | Peatland microbial communities from SPRUCE experiment site at the Marcell Experimental Forest, Minnesota, USA - June2016WEW_4_40 | ecosystem: Environmental > Terrestrial > Soil >... | reverse complement strand
GGAAGCTTTGGGATCGTCGAGCAGGTCGCTGAGAGTTTTGAGGGCCCGGTCGGCGAGGGCCAGGGCTTTTTCGCGGAACTGGATGGCGCGGACGTAGTGGGTGTCGAGCAGAGCGCGTTGAAAAGCGATCTCATTGCGGCGCCACAGGGCGATCATCATGGGATTGACGCCGGCCAACTCGGCGGCCTTTTCGGGGGAGTAGCCAGCGCTCAAAGCGGCAATGACGGTGGCCTGGCGATCGTCTAAAGCGAAATCTGTCATATCGTATCGAACCCAACCTCGGCTTCACGATAGCGCGGGAGGGTAGAGAAACCGGGGTGCGGGAAAGGGCGGGAAGTCTGTAGTGCGATGAAAGGGAAGGGGCAAGGCGGGTTGAAAAATTCTTCGAAACTCTGTGACCGGCAAAACGGGGGAGTCGCGTTTGGGATGGAACAGGCGGCGGGGAGCGGCGCGGCAGGGGCTTGCGCGTGGTGTATTTGGCAGGGCAACTGGGCGAAGCGATCGATCACCCGTAGCAACGTTGCCTCATTTCGTAGCCCGATCTGGAGCGGGTCCGGAGGAGTCGCGCAGGATCGCTTTGAGCTTCGCGAACCGGTGGGAGCGATCTGACGAGTTCGCGAATTCTGGGATTCAGCGACTGCGCTAACGCTATGAAAGCAAACGAACGGCGATTTGCCGCGCATGGGGGCAAGCTGGTATCTGAATGATAATTAAGGAGTTGTAAATTACGATGGGCTCACGTCAGGCTGTCCCCCTGCGCCCCCTGCGCCGTCCCCCTTCACCCGTCCCCCTGCGCCCCCCTGCGCCCTCTGCGCACTCTCCCCTGCGCACTCCGGCGGATGTGCGGGGAACGGGTGGCGTGAGCTTTTGGAATCGAGGCGAGTAGTGAAAATGATGGCGACGGTAAAGTTTAGTACCTAAAGAACACCAGAAAAATCTGATATCTGAGCAAGCGGGGTTCCAATCAAAGAACGTGGCTCACAGGTCTATGTTCCCAATGTTTTCTTTGGTTTACGGTTGAGTATTGATTTGTGGTACTATGGGTAACGGAAGGCACTTTCCCCTTGCATAGTCATGGGCGGCGGTACTATTATATTTTGATGGAACGTACCAGAGTTTCTGCCATCATTTTTCGCTTGAGAAGCGTCTGAATAGTAGGCAGACGGTATGTCACAGATTTCATTTCACAACCCAGACACCAAAAAGTCTGTCTCGTTGAGCGAATACAGGGCACTGTACGAAGCATGGCTTGAAGCCTATGCGAAAGACCGCAAGCCTCCGATGTCTAGTTCACTATACTATTTTAGCCAACCTAATCAAAACAAACCCACAGTGTACTCTTTTGTTCCAAGCGCGCCATGGGGCCAACGATTAGGTGCTCGCCGCAGTCTATGGAGATCAATTCTGGATGGGATATGTGGTTTTTCCCTCTTTCCTGATACGGTTGTTCTTCCAGATTCGGCCGAGATAAAGTCTGATGAAGAAGCGATTTTGAACGATTGGGTCATGGTGGGATCTGATTTGTATCAGGCCATACACGGGCGTATAATATCCGCATCCGATGTCGGGTCCCAGTCCACCGAACTTACCTCCACTGCCGCCAGGTAGAAGGATTGCATCCAGCACCACTGTGGAAGTAGCCTTTAGCGGCCCTCTGCCTCCGCCGGAAATACTGCGCGCTTATGATGATGCAGTTCCAGGATGTGCTGCCAGAATAATTGCGATGGCGGAGCAGCAGGGCCAACACCGCAGGGATATGGAGCAGAAACTAGCCCTGGCCGGCGTTGAGGAGATGCGACTAAAATTCAGGGAGGCTCGTTTCGGACAAAAATGCGCCCCCCTTTTAGCGTCTCTTTTTGTATTGGCCGGTACTTACATCGCCCTCCACGGTCATCCAACCGCCGGCACCGCGGTGGCCGTCACCGGAGGCGGCGTTGGTATTCCCCCAATAATCACGGCCTTTATGCGCGGCAAAAGCAAAGGCAACATTCGGCAGCCAGATAAACCGCCAGAACAAAAGGGGAGCTCGAAAAAGAACAAGGCGCGACGATAGCCGGGGGTGTTTCGGCTTTCGTCACGGAGCCAGATTCTTCGTTAGTGGGTCGTTCTGCCAGAAGTCCTCAGGGAAATCGGGAACAGTAACCCGTGCGCCAGTTTTCATGAGAGCCTTGCGAGCCGTCTCGGTGTGTGCCACGATATGCCCGCATCGTACGTCCCAGGGCTGCCGCATCACATCACCCAGCGGCAACGGACGCCAGGATGTTCTTGACGCCGATTCCGACCGTCTGCTCTTCCTCGATCTATTAGCCGAATACTCCCACCGTTACCACCTCGAAATTTGCGGCTACTGCCTGATGGGCAATCACTTCCACCCGATCGCCGTCCCGCCCGAGGAAAACTCCGCCGCGCGCACGCTACGCCGCCTCTAGGCCGACTACGCCCGCTACCCGTGGGAAATGCCTTCCAACATTCGGGAGGGCGTGCTGTTTGCTTCCCCGCGCACCGATGGCGAACGCAATCAGACCGCATCCGCTTGCGTACGCAAACTGAAAATTCGCATTCCAGCGCCTTATCCGCGGCCCGCCGGCGCCGATTGACAATCGGCGGCAGGATGCCATCCTAACGCCGCATAGTTTTCGAAAGAACGGTCACGACACAGAACAGGGCGGACTCCCGGTCCGCCCGGGAAACCCTCATCCCGCGCCTCTGCCCAGGAATCGAATCTCCGCGACCGGCGAAGAGCCGGCCAGGGGGCCGGCTGCGGACCAGGGGGTCCGCCCTACTATGCGCCGCTTCGGCCGTTGCGGAAACTATGTGGCATTGGGATACCATCCTGTCCCACATGGCGCCGCTTGCCATCATTCTATTACGCGAGGCTCAATAATACCGCGCCCGGTTGCAGGCCCGGAACGCGAGGTGACGCCCCGCGCTTCGTCGATGGTCAGAAACTGGTTCGCAGCTACATTGCCGATGTGCTCGACGGTCCCGCTGGGCCAATCGACCTCGATCGATGCCGTAACATCTTTTCCCAGACCGAACGTCAACGCCAGATCGCTCTGGGAAGCGTAACTCGAACCGCTGCGCACCATGTTCCACTGCTTACCGGAGGCGCTTTCGACGCGCACGACCGCGCCGATACCGTCGCGGTTGCTTTTGGCGCCGATCAGCCTGAGGCAGATCCAGTGGTTGCGGTTGCCGCCGTCGTTGCGGAACAGATACGCCGGGCCGTTGTTGGACGTAATCAGCACATCCAGATCGCCGTCGCGATCGAAATCCGCGTAGGCCGCGCCGCGCGCCACAATCGGGCGGTTGAACGCCGCACCCATCTGCGCCGTCGTATTCTCGAACTTGTGGTTTCCCAGGTTTCGGAACAGCAGCGGGGCCTCGCGGTAGCCGACCTTGGGTTGCACGCGGCCAATCTCGTCTTCAATGTGCCCGTTCGCGGCGAGAATATCGGGATGGCCGTCCAGGTCGTAATCGAAGAAGAAGACGCCGAAGCTCAGCGACAGCAGGCTGGCGCGGCCCACCGTTGAGGACGGCGCCTCATCCACGAACAGCCCGTTGCCCTCATTGTGGTACAGCCCCAGCATCTGGTTGGCAAAATTCCCCACCAGCAGGTGCGGCCGGCCGCTGCGGTCGTAATCGGCGGAATCGGCGCCCATCGCCCCTCGCGCCACGCCGTCCTCGCCGTACGCTACGCCGGCGGTCATTCCCTCTTCCGTGAAGGTTCCGTTGCCATTATTGCGATACAGCTTATTCGGCTGGGTGTCGTTGGCCACGAAAATGTCGGGCCATCCGTCGCCGTTGTAATCGAGAACCGTCACGCCGAGCGATTTGCCGGTGGGGTCGCCCAGCCCGGCTTTTTCGGTCACATCTTCGAACCGCCCGCCGCCCAGGTTATGAAACAGCCGCGAGCGCGTGCCCTTGTACGATTCCGGCGTGCAGTACGATTTTGTGGCTCCGTCCAAGGAGCACCACAGGTCCAGTTTCGGGCTCCACTGCACATAGTTCGCAACGAAGAGGTCTAATTTGCCGTCGCGATCGTAATCGAGCCACGCCGCGCTGGTGCCGAAGTTGGCGTTTTGAATACCCGCCGCCTTGGTGACGTCGCGAAACCGTCCGTTGCCTTCGTTGTGAAACAGACGGTCGCCATCGAGCGCGGTAATATATACGTCATCGCGGCCGTCGTTATCGTAATCGCCGATGGCCACGCCCATCCCATACATTTCGACGTCCAGGCCGCTCCCGGCCGTAATATCCGTAAACGTGCCATTGCGATTGTTGCGATATAGCGCGGCGATGGATCTGCGGCCGCGCGGCGTCCAGTCCTTGCTGTTGATGAGCAGGATGTCGGGCCATCCGTCGCCATTGGCATCGAAAAACGCGCATCCGGAGCCCAGCGTCTCGGGAAGGTATTTCTTCCCGGCTCTGCCGCTGTTGTGCACGAAGCGAATACCGGCCTGCGCGGTGACATCCGTAAAGACGATGCCGGACCCTGGAAGGGTTGCGGCCATGGAAGCCAGAGCGGCAAGTGCAGCGGCTAGCAGCAGGCGTTTCCACGTCACACCCGCATAAACAGTAGGGCGGACCCCCTGGTCCGCAGCCGGCCCCCCGGCCGGCTTTTCGCCGGTGTCGGAGACTTGGCGCTTGGGGAAAAGAGCGGGACGAGGGCGTCCCGCGCGGACCAGGGGGTCCGCCCTACTGGTATGCGGTGCCGGCTCTTGCGAAAAGTATGTGACATTGGCGTGCGCCACGTCCGCGAGCGCTCTCTTCACCGCAGCACCGCCTTAACCGCGCTTTCGTGATCGTGAATCGGCTGCCGCTCGTTATTGTCCTCCGGACTTAGAGCCCGCCGCCGGGCAGTGAGAGCCTGCGACGATTCTTCCGCTTTGAACCGGCGAAATAAAGCCTCCTCCCGCGACGCCGTTGCGGCATCGCCCAGACCGCGCGCGCACAGCATCCAGGTGTAGTGCATCTGCACGTCCTCCGGATCCACGGCGCAGACCTGCTTCAGCGCCGCCACCGCGCGGGCATATTCGCGCTTCAGGAACAGAATTCGTGCGATCTGGTTCAAGACCACGCGATCGCGCGGATATTGCGCGCGCACTCGTTCGAGCGATGCCAGCGCGCCATCGTAATCGCCATCGGCCTTCTGAACGGCCGCCCGGAAGAACCAGGTGCGCCCAAACCCCGGCGCCAGTTCGAGCGCCTTCGCGATATAGGGTTTGGCGGCATCCGTCTCGCCTTCCTGAATCAGCGCGCGCGCCACATTCAGCCAGCCATCGGCATAGGCGGGCTCGGCTTCAGTCACTCGCTGGAACGCGTACTCCGCGCCTTTCAGGTCCCCCTGCAGCAGAAGGCCGATCCCCCAATCGTTCCAGCGCTCGCGATCTTCTTTGTGTACCGCCGGCCGCCATTCCGGCTTGCCGAGCGGCACCGCTACGTGCGCCTCGGCCAAAGTCGTGACCGGCAAATCGGGAATCCGCCCGCGAATCTTTCCGGCCACGTTGGCGGGAATGGTCTTCACATCGAAGACATATTGCAGCCCATTGCGGTCTCGCGCCAGCAACCCGGGGTCCTGCCCTGCCTCCGGCTGCCCGGCATACGCGAAGTGCGTGTAATACCAGGAGAACTTGCGGTAATTGAGCCGCGCGGTAAGTTGAATGGGCCCCCGCGCGTCCTTCGGCGCCTGCACTCGGAAATGCGCCACATCGACCGCACCGGGTGGAATCAGCCGAACGTACAATAAACTGCGCGTCTGCCAGGCATTGCGTTTATCGATCGGGTTGCCGGCGCCATCCAGTTGATACGAGCGGTAAAAATGCGCGCCGGGCTCGACCGGGCCCCTGCCATTGTCGAGCACGTTGCCGCTCCAGAAGATCACCCGGCCATCCGCGTCCTTGGCCTGAAGTTCGAGCCAGACGTCGAAAGCGTCTACCGTTCCGCCTGGGAAAAAATGGCCGATTTTGCGCGTCCGCACCACGACATCCACCCGCGTAGCCCGGCCCGGCTCCATGGCCGCGCCCGGCCCGTTGAGTGGCGCTTCGATTCTCCCAACGTCCCGGATTACCGCCGCGCCAGTGTGTTCCGCCTCTTCGCCCACTGCGAATGTGGAGTTCGCCTGCATGGTGTCGCCGCGCCGCAGCATTTCGGTTTCGCCGGCGCGCCCGGCAGGTTCCTCAACCGGTGAAGCGGCAAAGATGTCGACGGTAATGAATCCGGATTTCAGAAAGCCCTCCGTGACACGCATCTGCTCCTCATCCCGGTTGGCGTACGCCACCGCCGTATTGGCGCCGGGAAAGCGATGCGAATGCACCTTGCCGTCCCGATTGCCGGGGTCGCCCGAAGCCACCAACGGCATGTGGCAATCGGTGCACACCTGGCTCTTGGCGGGGTAATAAAATGAGCGCGCGCCCTGGCCCGATACTCCGCTCGCCTGCCAGTTGTCGTACTCGTTGAAGCCGCGCACCCAGCGATAGTCGTTCACCGGAACGTCGAGATGCACTTTGTGGCACGCCGCGCAAAACTCCGCCGACTGGTCCCGCATGAAAGGCTTCATAAACGTCGCCCTGTGCGGCTTTGGATTGAGGTACGTGAGAAAGTCGGCAAGGGCGCGGATGGTACGATTGCGGCTGGAAGCGAGTGTGTGAAGCGGCGGATATTCCACCGTGAAATCCGCATTGCCCATGGAACTTGCCACGTGGACAATGGCGTGGCACGACATGCAGCCCAAGCCCGCCTGCGCCTCCGGCGTATCGAGCTGTTCGCGGATGGGGCGGTCGAAACGCCCATTGAAAAAAACGGCGTGATCGTGGCAACCGGCGCACCACCTGCTCGGCCGCGTGCCCGTGACACTCTGCATATATTCGATCGATTTCCGATAGAACTGGTTGTTGAACGATGCGAAGCGATGCATCGAGCTTTTCCATTGCGCGTAAATGTCTTTGTGGCACCGCCCGCAATCTTCCGAATCCATGAAAAAATTCGAGGGAATGATCCGGCCGGTATCGGTGCGCGCCGAGGAAGGTGCGAACGGAGAGCGGGCGCCCGCGCCTTCTTGATCCATCGAAAGCGGAGCCGCCGGCGGATTCAGAATCTCGGCGTTTGGGCCTGGCCGCACCTCATCGTAAAGCGCGCGGGATGCCGGCAGCAGAGCAAATAGGCAAGCTGCGCAGACGAATGCCGTACGGTACAACCGCCCGGTTTCCGCCCGGAGAATCCGCCAGCCGAACAGAACCAGGGCGCCAGCCGCCAGCCCGATGTGCAGCCAAAGCACCTGGCGATGGTCAAGTGTGTTGCCTCGGAAAATCAGATATCCGGCGGGAACCGCCGCCGCCAGGAAAGCCCCGCACTCTCTTGGATACCGGCGCGCCAAACATAGAGCGGCAACGCTGAGCGCAATGCCCAGTCCCAAGTGCAGCAGCACGTTAGCTTCGTAGAACAGCGTAGCTTGGCGAAAAGCGGCGAGATACGCCCCGTTGGCGGTTAGCAGAATTAAGGCCGGTATAACAACGCGGCGCATACTCAATCCCGAAGGTTATTTCAATTAAGGCAAGCTAAAGCATGCCCCACCCGGGTGTCTCCGGGTTACTCTGCATGACGCACTACACTAGGTTGCAGCGGGCGAATCAATCGCAATGCCGGCCGGGTGTTGTACTCGTGTATATAGTCCTGGTGAATCTTATCGTGCGGGTAACATTCGTCAGGCGGGTAAGGATAGCTGCTCATCGCATGAAACGGCAGCGGCAGAACCGATTGCGAAAATGCCGTGTTCGCATCCGCATCCTTCGCCCAGCCATCCACCAGCAACAGAAAATCGCGATTCCATCCAGCCGGAAGCGAGGGTAGACCGGAGGCGCTGAAGCTAAGCCGCATTTCGTCGCCGGAGCCCATGATCGCCATGCGGTCGTCCGGTTCGGCAAGCAGCTTTTCGACACTGCCGTAACGAGTGTAATTGCCGCGAGTCGGATTCCACATGGATGTCTCGCTCACCGACTCGTAATCGAACGATTCCGGCTGTTTCCTCTGAGGGTGAATCGTGGCTTTCGAAAAACCGCGAAAATCCAGCGCCGCCGAAGTCATCGGTACGGCGGTCATCCGCGCTGGCGGAGGCGCGTCGCTTTCCACCAGATAGATTTCGTCCCAGTAAACGCACAGATTAGTGACGATTCGCACTTCACGCGAGGAGGAGAGAAACTTCCCGCTCAGGTCTACTGCCATGGTTTTTGGCTTTCCCGAAGGAATCCCCATGTCTTCCACCACGGTCCGCCAGTTACCCGCGGCATCTTTCACCTGGAGATAGGGAAAAGTCAGGTCCTTATGTTCCTGCATGGCGGAGAGAAACGTGCTGCCGTCCGCCCAATCTACCCAACCGTGGAGAATCAGCACCGCACGATTGGATGGCGCGGCGCCGCCGAAATCGAGGTCGAGGGTGTGCAGCTCCGCCACGCCCGCCTGGTTGCGCCGGAACGAATCCGGATAAGTGGAATCCGTCCTTAAGAGACTCAACCGCACATCCGTGCCGTTTTGATCGTGTGCGGCGGCCGGGTAGACGCGACGCCCAACTCCGAACAGGCGGAACTCCGGGAACGGAGGCGATTTGAACTTCTCATTGGTGACGATACCGAGATCCGCCGGATGATCCAGCGCCAGTAATCGGATCTGATCGATATACGAAACTTCGTGCAGTTCCTCGGTGACACGCACGTCGTACGTGCCACCGCGCTTTTGCAATTTTTCACCGGGTATCGAGACGTACTCATCGTGATCCACCGGAAAGTACTTTCCGTCGCCCGAACTGGCGCCTAAGGGTGCAACCCCAAGTACGTCGGTAATAAATGTAAAGCGTTCCCCGTTCCAGGTAAAGATCATGGGGCAGGAGCCGGCCAGCCGTGGCGCCTCTTTTATGGTTAGGAGCTGGTTTACGGGTTGGTTGGTTTCATTCTGAACCAGCCCGTTGGGCCAGGTGATCCGTACCGTATCGATTTGGTTGCGCGCGCCAAGACGAAAGACCAACGGCAAACCTGCATAGGTCTGTTTTTCGTAACTTGTGCCAGCCTTCACTTCAAGCTTGGCGCCAATCGCCGATTTCAGATTCTTCACGCCAGTAAGTGCAATCTCCGTCCAGTTTCCGTAGTCCGGTGTTACGTCGCGATCGAGCATGAGTGCGCCGCTCTCGATATAGGCGCGGCTCACGCGGCCGTCTTGGACTATGGGCACTCCCGATGGAGAACCCCCGGTGCGACGTTCAAACCCGTTCGGCCGGTTTAGTAACAACACGTCCGGTTGCACCGCCAGATCCGTGCGGGAATCGTGGTTGAAATCGTAAGCGGTTAACTCAGTTACACCCGCGGGCAGCTCTTTCATATCGACTGCCTCGTAAGTTCCGCCAAGCTTGTCGCGATATAACACGCCGGTGCGGTCCTCGAAAGAGACCACCAGGTCGAAGCCCGGCGTATCCGGCTCCAAATCGAACCGCACCGCATCCAGCGCGCGGCCGGCTACGAAGGGGAAACGTGCCGTCTCATCGCTAAAAGCGGCACTGCCGTTGTTGCGTAGGAGCTTCGAATGGCCGCCGATCAGCACCAGATCGAGATCGTAGTCGTGATCGAAATCGATCCAGACGGCGCGGCGAAACGAACCGGCGGCCAGATCGGCCTGTTTCCGGAACTTCCCGTTCACGTTGCGGTAGAGCGATGCGCCGTTTGTGGTGATGACACACAGATCGGGCAGGCCGTCGTTATCGAAATCTCCCGGTGCAATAAACACGACGTCCCGCAAATCCTCCAATCCGGAATCGGCTACCAGGTTGGCGCCATCCCGGAACACCGCGGCACGTGTGGGTGACCAGGCAATCAAACTGGGCCGGGCCCCGCCATCGAGGCTAATCGCGGTAACACCAGTAAATCCGTCCGCAATTGTTTCGGTCTTGTAGACCGGCGCCGTAAGCCGCGCCGCCGGACTTTCCGTTATCGGGTCATATATCTCGGCATAGACGCTCCATTCCACGTCCTCGGGAACTGCCGCGCCTTCCTGCTGTTTCTTCAGCTCTTGAAAGATGCGCAACTCGGCGGCGGCTTCTTGCGGGCGGCCCAGTTGCCGGTACAAGCCGTATAACTGAAAATGCGGCGCGGCTAACCGCGAGTTTAGATTGCGCGCCGCTTCGAACTGCTTCACGGCGCCTGCAATCTCGCCCTTGGCTTTCAGAATCGATCCCATCTGGTAATGCGTCACCGGCTCGTTCGAAACCAGGCGCTCCATGCCTTCCATCTGCGCCAGGGCCGCGTCCAAATCGCCCTGCCGCTTCAAGGCAATGCCCAGGTTGAACCAGGTGTGCGGAATCCTTGGGTCGAGCTTTTGCGCCGCTTTAAGCTGTTCGATGCCTTCGGCCGCTTTGCCGGCCCGCAATAGGGCGAGCCCGTAATTGACGCGCTCGCGCGCCGTATTGCCCGCCAGCTCCAGGGCCTTCCGGAATTCCTCCACGGCTTCCGCCTGGGTCGTGGGGTTTTCATAAAACGCCTTGCCAAGATTCCGCATGCGGAAGAGCTGTTCTTCGGTTTCGGCAGGCTGCGCCATCAACATCCACGCCAGCAGGCAAGCCAGTCCAGACGCAATCGCGGCCATCCTGGTTCTGAACGCGTCTCGGCGCATATTTACACATTATGCTTCAGGGCCGGCCGAAAAGACGTAGTATGTTTCCACTATTGATACATGCCCGCCGCGCGCGGCGTCCAGCAGGTAACATAAGGTGGGTTGGGACCGCGGCGTCCGCCGCGGGAGGCCAGGAGAGCCGGAGACATATGACGAAATTCCGCGGGTATCGGGCGCTCGAGGTAAGCGCCGCGTTGTGGATTTTCTTGTTCTCGGCAGGCTGCGCCAGGCAGCCGGAGCGGCCGGCGGCCGTGACGCCCGCGCTCGATCCGAATTGGTGGAAGGGCGCGGTGATATACGAGGTCTATCCCTGTAGTTTCGGCGACACCAACGGCGATGGCGTTGGCGATCTGAACGGCGTCACGGCGCACCTGGATTACTTGCAACAACTGGGCGTGGATGGCATATGGATGACTCCGTTCAGCCCTTCGCCGCAGGTGGATTTCGGCTACGACGTGACCGACTACACTTCCATCGATCCGCAATACGGCGCCATCGCGGATTTCGAACGTCTGGTAGCCGAAGCGCGCAAGCGCAACATCAAGGTGATTACGGACTTGGTTCTGAACCACACCTCGGACCAGCACCCGTGGTTTGTGGAGTCGCGGTCGTCGCGCACCAATCCCAAAGCCGATTGGTACATCTGGGTGGACGGCAAGCCGGGCACGCCGCCCAATAACTGGCTCTCGATCTTCGGCCACTCGGCCTGGCAGTGGGATGCCACGCGACAGCAGTATTACTATCACGCCTTCTACAAACAGCAGCCGGACTTGAACTGGTGCAACCGCCAGGTGCGGGACGCCATGTACAGCATGATTCGCGGATGGATGAAACGCGGCGTCGCCGGATTCCGGCTGGACGCGGTGCCGCAGTTGTTCGAAGACCCGTCGCGGCAGGATGAAAAGGTTCTGCCCGGGTTGACGCCCTATGGTGACCGCCAGACCACGCGGGTTCACACCGACAACCTTCCCGAAGTGCACGACGTTTACCGCGAGCTGCGCCAGGTGGCGGACTCCGTTCCCGGCACGGTGCTGATTGGCGAAACCTACCTGCCGAACGTGGAGGAATTGGCTAAGGCGTACGGGGCCAAGAACGACGAATTGCAACTGCCCATGGATACCCAATATGGGTTCATCAACAAGCTTTCGGCGCCGGTGTTTCGCGCCAAACTGCGCGACGCCGAGACCGGCCTCAACGGGAACATGCCGCTATTGGTCTTCGACAATCACGACAACCGGCGCAGTTGGAACCGGTACGGGGACGGGAAGCACGACGATGCCATCGCGCGGCTGATCGCGACGCTCCTGTTGACCCCCCGCGCCACGGCTCTGATGTACTACGGCGAAGAACTGGGTATGTCGAACCACGATCCGACATCGGTGGACCAGGTGAAAGATCCCATCGGTAGGACGGGCTGGCCGAAGGACAAAGGGCGCGATGGCGAGCGGACCCCGATGCAATGGGACGTTGGCCCCAACGCCGGTTTCAGCGCGGCGGCGTCCACCTGGCTGCCGGTGGCGCCGAGCTACACCACGGTCAACGTGGCCGCGGAAACCGCCAATCCGGGATCGCTGCTCAGCTTTTACCGCAACCTGATCCGCTTGCGCAAGCAGAACCCGGCACTGCGCGACGGGGATTTGAGAATCGTGGATGAAGACAACAAAGATGTGCTGTCTTTCCTCCGCACGGCCAACGGAACCACGGTGCTGGTGGCGCTGAACTTCAGCAACTCGCCGCGGACCGTGAGCTTCGACCGGGCGAAGATCGGAGTCGCGGGCCGAAGCTTGACCGTACTGGCGGAGTCTTTCGCCCCGCCCGAGACGCCCGCGAGCCTGGACAAGTTGGTGCTGCCGGCCTTCGGCGCGTATGTGGGCGAAGTCCGGTGAAGAAGGGATAAGCCGGCTCCAGCACTGTCAGGCCGCGGCGGTGGGTTTTGGGCGTTTGGCGCATGTTTGTGCGCGCGCTGGTTCGAGAATGACGGAACCAATCAGGCTACGTGGTCGCGGCCGGTTTTGTCCAGCTTTTGTGCATTTTTGTGCAGATTTTCGTCTTTTTGGGCGGCGGCCGGGCGTTCTCTTCCTCTTCCTCCTTCTCCATCGCTTCCCGTTCCCGTTTTTGTTGGGCCAGGAGTCCGTTTTTACCGAGGACTACGTATGGGCTAATCCGTAATCCGCATACCAAAGCGAATCTCCAGCCATACGATAGCGTGCGAGGGGGGAAAACCGGGGTGGGCGGAGGGGGCCGGAATGGCTGTAGTGCGATGAAACGGCTGGAGTAAAGAATATTTCGAAAATCTGTCACCGGACTCTTAGAGGGGTCGGAACGGCAGCGGCGACTGGATCGCCGGCGCTACGCGACAGGCTGGGGGCACAGGTTCCTGGCTCTGCGCCATCACCAAACTTGCACCGCCAAAACCTGCGGATGACCGCCGGCACGGTTCACTACCGGGACGCGGAGAACGAATTGCAGGTTTCTCTGCTGCCATCCCCGCGGTAGCTTTGCCGCCGCTTCGGCAAAGTACTCGGGGTTGGTGAGAAACTCTCCCGCGGCCATCGTTCCGTAATGGGTGATACCCGCGGCGATCACCATCGGGCGGTCCGTGGTGGTGTCCACGATACGAGAGACAATCGCGTAGTCGGTCTTGACGTCCCAGTACGGCCACGCTCCGGTGAGCTTCCATTCGGTATTTTCCGGATGCTGCCGGTCGCGAACGAAATCGGTGGCGTTTGCGCTGTCCTTCTCGAAAACGAAACGCAGTTGTCCGGCGGCGTGCAAGGTCCATTGATTATCGAATGCGCCGATAAGAATGGCAGGCGTCTCGCGCAGATCCGCGAACGTGGTGGACCTCTCACCGCGGATACGGTACGGCTTTCCGTATTTTTCCAGCATACCGGCGAGATGAACCAGGCAGATTACGTCGCCCATGGCGGCGTACCGGTCGGGAAGAATGACGAGGTCTTTTTTGAGGATGTAATCCGGTTCCGGCCCTGAAGTCGGGGGCGCGGTGCCGAAGCCTTGGATGGCGTCCTGCGCCTGGGTGGATTTCAAGTTATATACGATAGGCTGGCCCAGGGAGATGATAATCGTACCCGGCGCGTTGAGCACCGGCCGCCAGAGCTGCTGCAATTCCGTGTCCTTCCACCGGGGAGAGAGCAGCGTCAGAACCAGCACGACCATGGCCGCGACCGCAACACTCAAACCAATCCGTATCCACAGGCGTTTATCGTGACCCGCTGCCGCGTGGGTAGTGTTAGCGCTGTCGTGGAACTCGGCGATGTACGACCCGGCAAGCAGATCGATGCGGAGCTCGGATTCGTGTCCGGGCTCCTGATAATATTGCGCCAGCTTTTTGCGGATTTCTCCCGCCGTGGCGCGAACCACCGGGTCTTGACTGGTATCGTAATCCGGCTCCCGCTCGAATACGTCGATCCCCAGCGTCCGTTCCTTCAATTGCGCCGTGTCGCCCGCCACGGTCTGTTCCACGATGTGACGCAACAGACCTTGGCACCGCCGGCTCCCCCGAAACTGCTGACTCGTCAGAATCCGTTCCACCTGGGCACGAATCGCGACCGCCCTTTCGGGCGGCAGGCCTGGTGTCGAGGCCCGCAGGTCTGGCTTACGGGACATAATCGGGTCTGTTACGGCTCATCGTAGCACCATTGAAGTACGTAAGGTACCCCCGCTTTCCGAAAGCCAAGAACACCCGTAAATTGTTGTATCCAAGAGCCTGAAAAAGTACGATCCCGTAATGTTCTGCCTTTGAGAGGCTCCGGCCCGTTACCCTGACAATGAATAAGTCCCGGCCCGGCGAGCCATGGCGGTCGCGCATGCGCCGGCGCCACCGTCGCGGGCGCTTGGGCATCTCCGCGCGGAAGGCCGACTGCAATTGCACCCAGCGGCCGGTTTCGAGTTGAGGTACTTGAATGCGTCTAGACCGGATTGATATCGCGATCATTCTGGCTTATCTGGCGACCTCCGTTCTGGTCGGTTACTGGGTCTCTCACCGCGCTTCGCGGGATATGAAAGCCTACTTCCTGGGTGGGAACACGATGCCCTGGTACGTGCTCGGCGTATCCAACGCTTCCGGCATGTTCGATATCGCGGGCACGATGTGGCTGGTCTACCTTTTGTTCATATACGGCCTCAAGAGCGTCTGGATCCCCTGGCTCTGGCCGGTGTTCAACCAGATCTTCCTCATGGTTTACCTTTCGGCCTGGCTGCGGCGCTCTAATGTGATGACGGGCGCCGAATGGATCGTTACCCGTTTCGGTTCGGGCCGGGGCGCCCGGCTCTCCCACCTGATCGTCGTGATTTACGCCCTGGTCAGCGTGATCGGCTTCCTGACTTATGCCTTTAAGGGGATCGGCAAGTTCGCCACCAATTTCCTGCCGTGGCAGTTGAGCGCCAACCAATATGCTTTGATTCTCATGGGTATCACGACCTTTTACGTCGTCAAGGGCGGCATGTTCAGTGTCGTCATCACCGAGGTGATCCAGTTCTGCATCCTCTCGGTTGCCTCGATCGCCATCGGACTCATCGCCATGACGCGCGTCTCTCCCGAGATGTTGCACCGGGCGGTCCCAGCCGGCTGGGATCGCCTGTTCTTCGGTTGGACCCTTAACCTCAACTGGAGCGGGCTCATCGATTCGGTCAACGCCAAGATCGCCCAAGACGGGTATTCGCTGTTCGGAATTTTCTTCATGATGCTGCTGTTCAAAGGCATCCTCGTTAGCATGGCCGGTCCCGCGCCCAACTACGACATGCAGCGGATCCTCTCCACCAAAAACCCCCGCGAGGCTTCCTTGATGAGCTCCTGGGTCAACGTCGTCCTGATCTTCCCTCGTTACTTCATGATCACCGGCTTGACGGTGCTTGCCTTGGTCTTCTACAGCGACCAGATTCGAGAAATGGGCAGCAACATCGATTTCGAAATGGTCCTTCCTTACGCCCTTGGCCGGTTCGTTCCGGTCGGCCTGGTTGGGCTTCTCATGGCGGGACTACTGGCGGCTTTCATGTCTAATTTCGCCGCCACCGTCAACGCGGCGCCGCCTTACATTGTGAACGATATCTACAAGCGCTTCATTAATCCCAACGCGAGCTCCAGGACATATGTCCGTCTGAGTTACGTGAGCTCATTCGCGGTGGTGGTTGCCGGGATTACCGTCGGGTGGTTTGTGGGATCGATCAATTCCGTCATCCAGTGGATCGTTTCGGCCCTTTGGGGCGGTTATACGGCTTCCAACGTCCTCAAGTGGTATTGGTGGCGATTCAACGGTTACGGCTACTTCTGGGGAATGGTATCGGGGATTGGGGCTTCACTGATTTTGCCGTTTGCCTTACCCCACACGTTGCCGCTCAATGCCTTCCCCCTGCTTCTGGCTATCTCCATGGCCGGGTGCTTGGCGGGCACGCTGCTCACGCGGGCCGAGGACGACGAGGTTCTGAAGTCGTTCTATAAACGTGTGCGGCCGTGGGGATTCTGGGGGCCCGTCCTTCGCCAAGTGCTGAGAGAAGATCCCTCCTTCAAGCCGAACCGGGATTTTCGCCGCGACATGTTTAACGTGGTGGTCGGCATCTGCTGGCAAACCAGCCTGGTTGCGCTGCCGATCTACATCGTCATCCGCAATACCGCCGCCGCCATGGCGGCCTTGGCCGTGGCCGCCGCTACCTCGGTGGTTCTGAAATTAAGCTGGTACGATCACTTGCGCGAGATGGAGGAAACCCCGGAAGCGGTGGAACTTCCGCAACCGGTTCCGGCTCACTCGGGGCATGCGTAACTGGACGCACCGTAACTGGAAGCAGCGTAACTGGATCCAACCATGCGATACGGATATTTTGACGACGACCACCGCGAATATGTCATCACGCGGCCCGATACTCCCCTTCCGTGGATCAATTATCTCGGCTGCCAAGCCTTCTTCGGGCTGATCTCCAACACCGCCGGCGGCTATTCTTTTTACCGCGACGCGCGGCTCCGGCGGGTGACCCGCTACCGCTACAACAACGTCCCGTTCGACCAGGGCGGCCGCTATATCTATCTCCGCGACGACGATTGCGGAGATTTCTGGTCTCCTTCCTGGCAGCCGGTGTGCCGCGAGCTGGAAGACTACCAGTGCCGCCATGGGATGGGATACAGCATCATCGGCGCGCGATACCACGGCATTGAGGCGCGCACCCGGTATTTTGTCCCGCTGGATGAAAACCTGGAGATATGGCAGCTTTCCATTACCAATCGCCGCCGCACGCCGGCTGCGCTCTCCGCCTTCTCGTCGATCGAGTTTTGCCTGTGGGACGCCCAGGACGATGCCACCAACTTCCAGCGCAATTTCAGCATCGGCGAAGTGGAGGTCGAGCCGGGCATCGTCTACCACAAGACCGAGTACCGCGAACGGCGCAACCACTTCGCGTACTTCGCTTGCTCGGCTCCCGTGGCCGGGTTCGACACCCAAAGGGAGGCGTTCCTCGGACCGTATCGCGGTTGGGATCGGCCCGTGGCAGTGGAGCGCGGCGCGGCGTCGAACTCGATTGCCCACGGCTGGGCGCCGATAGGCTCTCACCATGTCAAGCTGCGGCTCGATCCTGGTGAAAACCGGGAAATTATTTTCCTGCTGGGTTATCATGAGAACCCCGATGAGCGGAAGTTCGACCCGCCCGGCTCTCAATCGATCGATAAAAGGACCGTCCGCCCGGTAATTGCAAAATATCTCGATACCTCGCATGCCGAGGCGGCGTTTGAGAAGCTGCGCGCTTATTGGTGCGGTTTACTGGGGGCCTGCCAGGTGGATACTCCGGACGTGCACACCAACCGCATGGTCAATATTTGGAACCCCTGCCAGTCGATGGCGACCTTCAACCTGTCGCGGTCGGCGTCTTTTTTCGAGTCCGGAATCGGACGCGGCCTGGGCTTTCGCGATTCCAACCAGGACTTGCTGGGGTTCGTCCACATGGCGCCCGCGCGCGCCCGCGAGCGGATACTGGACCTGGCCGCCACGCAGCTTCCGACCGGCGGCGCCTATCACCAATACCAGCCGCTCACCAAACGGGGCAACAACGACGTCGGCGCCAATTTCAACGACGATCCGCACTGGTTGATTATCGGCGTAGACGCTTATCTCAAGGAAACCGGCGACTGGAGCATATTAGATGAGCCGATCCCCTACGATAACCAGCCCGGCAGCGAGCAGCCGCTCTATGAGCACTTACAGCGCAGCTTTGGCTACACGCTGGAGAGGTTGGGGCCGCACCATCTTCCGCTGATCGGCCGCGCCGACTGGAACGACTGCTTGAATCTCAACTGTTTCTCCGATACGCCCGGCCAGTCGTTTCAAACCACGACTAACAAGGATGGCAAGGTGGCGGAATCGGTTTTCATCGCCGCCCTGTTCGTGCTGGCCGGACGAGACTTGGCCGCCATCGCGGCCCATCGCGGGCTGGCCCAGGAATCGGCCGCTTACCTGGCCGAGGTCTCCCGCATGGAGCAGACGATCCGCGATCACGGCTGGGACGGCAAGTGGTTTCTGCGCGCCTACGACGACTTCGGCCGCAAGGTCGGTTCCGAGGAGTGCGAGGAAGGGAAGATCTTTATCGAGCCGCAGGGCTTCGCGGTTCTGGCCGGAATCGGGCTGGAGGACGGAATGGCCGCGGCGGCGCTCGATTCCGTGCGCGATCTGCTGGCTACCGAGCACGGCATCGTACTGCAGCAGCCGGCATTCTCACGTTACTATCTTCAACTGGGTGAGATTTCTTCTTACCCGCCCGGCTATAAAGAGAACGCCGGGGTTTTCTGTCACAACAATCCGTGGGTGATGATCGCCGAAGCGCGGCTGGGCCATGGCGACCACGCCCACGATTATTACCTGCGCATCAATCCCTCGGCCCGCGAGCACATCGGCGAAGTCCATCGGTGCGAACCCTATGTGTATCCCCAGATGATCGCCGGCCGCGACGCCCCAACCTACGGCGAAGCCAAAAATTCCTGGCTTACCGGCACGGCCGCTTGGAACTACTACGCCATCACCCAATGGATTCTTGGCATTCGCCCGACTTACGACGGTCTGGAAATCGCCCCCGTGATACCTGCGACCTGGTCCGGTTTCCGCGCCATGCGCAAGTTTAGAGGCGCGACCTACCACATCACGGTGCGCCGGACCGGCTCCGGGAACCGCGTGTCGCTGGTAGTGGATGGTGTCCCGGTCTCCGGCAATACGGTGCCGCTTTCCGACGGCGCTGAGGACGTGCCGGTGGAAGCGACGGTCTGGTAGCGGACACTTGTCTCGTGGCGCGGGCTATCAAGCCTGCTGAGCCGAGATTCTTCTCGGCTTTTCTTGCGCCTTCGTGGCGCTTGGTTCAAGTAAAATCGGATACAATTATGACGGTATGAAGTGGGCTGCCCGCCTGTGCTTCTGCGCCTTTTTTCTCCAAGCCGCGGAGCCGGCGAGGGAGGTCTTCGACCGCGCGGTCCAGGCTCTCGCGGCCGCGGACTACCCGACCGCGGAGCGGGGTTTCCAATCGGTTCTTCGCCAGGAGCCGCGCAACGTCGCCGCCCTCGGCAATCTGGGCGTGATCTACTCCCGCACCAGCCGCGCCGACGAGGCCATCGCCGTCTACCGGCGGGCGCTTCAGTTGAGCCCGGATGACAAGGCACTTCTCCTCAACCTCGGGCTCGTCTACCTCCGGCGGGAGGACCACTCGCGGGCGCTCCCGCTCTTTGCGCGTGTGGTTGCGATCGATCCTCAGCACCTCCAAGCCCGCCAGTTGCTGGCTGTGTGCCGCGCATACACCGGCCAATTGGCGCCGGCCATTCGCGATCTCGAGGCTCTGCGGGCTGCCGCTCCCCGCGACGAGAACATTCTTTTTCTGCTGGGATTTGTTTATCTGAAGAACCACGACCCCGAAAAGGCGAAGGCCATTTTCGATTCGATGTTCGAGGCAGCCGGTCCGGTTCGGGCGGAGTTCCTGCTTGGCAAGGCTTATTATGAAGCGTTTCTGTTTCCCCAGGCCGAGGAGAGCTTCCGCGAAGTGCTTCGGCTCGATCCCGGGTTTCCAGGAGCTCACCTCGAATTGGGAAAAGTCTACATCAGCCTCCGTCGGACCGACGAGGCTATCCGGGAACTCCAGCTTGCGCTCAAAGAAAATCCCGGCGACGCGGATGCCAGTTATTTCCTAGGCGGCGTGTTGGTCCAAGCGGACCGTTACCCGGAAGGAATTCCCTACCTGGAGAGGGCAAAAACGGCGAAGCCCGATTTCTGGGCGCCCTACTTCTATTTGGGGAAGGCCAAACTCCGGCTGGAGCAACCGGCGGAAGCCGTGGTACTACTCCAGAGAGCCGTGAAATTGAACCCCGACGAGGCGTCTGCCTACAACCTGCTTGGGAGAGCCCTCGAAGCTTGCGGACGAACCGCGGAAGCCCGCCAAGCGCTCAACCGGGTGCGCGATTTGAGAGCCGGAGCGCTAGGGGCCGCCACCGTCGACGATGGCCGCGTAGCCGGCGCCCACTAAACAGCCCATTTTCATCCTGATTTACAGATCCTCAACTCCTGATTCTCATAGCTGCGGGATATTACCGGTCAGGGCGTCGGTCGCGGAATAATTTGCTCCTGTCCGAGCCGTTCGCTCCGCTGTAACCCGAAGGAGCGCCGCGCGGTGGATCTGTAATCTACCTGCAGCCGGGCAGTCGCCGGAGACCAGTTTCGATATTGATTATAAAGGTGTTTAAGGCCTTGTCGAACTGTAAGATACGGTATTGTACTTGTACCCGTTCGTTTTTCTAGTAGATTTGCATTACGGTTGACACAAGGGAGACGAGTTGCTCTGGAGGAGCGCGCGGTCGCTGCACCGCGTCAGTACCAGCGGGAGCGTCCGCTCATCACGCAAGAAATAGGGCACCTCTCATACAGAGAGAGAAGGGCATTATGAATGTGAGAAGCAGTTGGAGCCGCGTGCAGATCGCGATGCTTACAGCGTTTCTGCTTGCTCTGATCGCGCCGTCTATGATGATGGCACAATCACAAAACATCAGCGGTACCGTTGTAGACGCTTCCGGCGGAGTCGTTCCTGGGGCCACGGTCCAAATCACGGACGCGGCCAAGGGCGAAACCGCGCGGAGAACAACCACTGATAACACGGGCCGGTTCCGAGGCATTGACATGGAGCCGGGCACCTATCGCATCAGCGTCGAGAAAACCGGGTTCAAAAAGGCTGAGCTCACCGTCACCCTGGATGTGAACTCCAAGATGGACGTGGGGCAGGTCAGCCTCGAGGTCGGAAACGTGAGTGAGGTCTTGTCCGTCGCAGCGACATCCACCCCACTGGTTACGACCAACACCATGGACAAAGCCTACGTCGTGGAGCAGACCCAGATGTCGGAATTGCCCATGAACGGCCGGAACTTTACCTCGTTGATGAGCACCGTGCCAGGTATGACCAGCGCCGCCCAAAGCGACTTTGCCGTGGATTTCAACGACGTGTCGCAGTTCCATTCCCTCGGCGGACGCGGTTCGGAGAACAACATGTACCTGGACGGATCGCCGAATATCGACGTCGGCGACAACCAGTCGCAGTACACGCAGGCCAGCGTGGATGCGATTGCGGAATTCCGCGTGTTGCAGAGCGGCTTCAACGCCGAGTACGGGCGCAACTCCGGCATGGTGATCGCCGTGCAAACCAAGTCCGGGTCCTCCCGGTTCCACGGCACCCTTTACGAGTATTTCCGCAATAACGCGCTCGACGCGAAATTAGTGCAGGACAATGGTTTCCAGGCGCCGCTGCGCTACAACCAATTTGGCGGCAATTTCAGCGGCTGGGTACCGCTGCCAGGAGTCTCCACCAGGCAAAACAAGCGGCTGTTTTTCTTCTACAACCGGGAGATGACCCGCCGCAACGAGCCCAGCAGCAACTATGCGGACGTCCCCAACGCCACCGTCATGAGCGGGAATTTCAGCCCGTGGCTGCTCACCACCAACATGACGTATGCTCCGCAGTTCAAAACCGGCACGGTTTTCCAGCCGGGAACCATCACCCGCGATGGCGCCGGCAACATCACCGGCGGCACACCGTACCCGGGCAACATTGTTCCCCAATCGCAGTGGCAGCCTCTCAGCTCCAACATGTTGAAAATCTATACGGGAATTCCGGGGTATGCGAGCCTCCCGGCCGCGCCGAATCAAGGGTATGTGCGCTACTCCTATAACATCCCCGACAATTTGGTCAAGAATCAGGACCTGCTCCGCGTGGACTACGCGATCAACAACAAGATGAATAGTTTCTTCCGTTGGGTGAACGATTACCAGAAGGAAACCATCGCGAACGGTATCTGGGGCAGCGAGCCTTTCCCGATTCAGGCGCAATATCGGCCCAAGCCAGGCAGTTCATGGTCTTGGAACTTGGTGACTACCTTCACGCCCACGCTGGCATCTGAAACGATTCTTACTTATAACCACCAGTCACAGTCGCTCTCGGTCGTCGGCAACAACCCCATCGCTCGCGACGCACTCGGCGCCACCTGGACGCAACTCTTCCCGTCCACCAACATTACCAACTCGGTCCCCGATGTGACTACAGGCAATGGAGTGAGCTGGAGCCTAGGCGACCCGGGCTGGCACAACTGGGGCAAGGACTACGGCGCTACCGAAAACGTCTCCTGGATCAAGGGGCAGCACACCTTTAAGTTCGGCGTGTTTTACAATCGGGACGACAAGGCGCAGACCGGCACGTGGGGCATGGAAGGCAGCATCAATTACTCTTCTTCCTCCACCATGCCCTTGGATACGGGTAACGGGTTGGCCAATCTCATGCTGGGCAACTTCAATACCTACACGCAAGCGAACGTAGCCGTTTTTCCGTGGTTCCGATTCTGGGAAACCGATGCCTACGCCCAGGATAGCTGGAAGGCTACCAAACGCTTGACCGTGGAACTCGGCGTTCGCCTTTCCTATATGATGCCAACTTACACCGTAGTACGCTCTGGCACTCCGGGCGGCGAAGGCACCTTTACGCTCTACAGCGTCGATCTGAGTAAGTACAACAACGCCGATAGGCCGACCTTTAACTTAGCCAATGGTTCGAGCTATGGCTATCTCGTGGGAGCTCCAATGACTGTGCTCTCCCCGCTTGGGCTGAATTGCGATCCCTGCGCCGGAACGGACCCCGGATTCTCACCGGCCAAGCTGTTCCCGCAGCCTCGAGTCGGCCTGGCCTACGATCTGTTCGGCGACGGTACGACCGCCGTTCGCGGCGGCTTCGGCATGTTCAACGAACGTCTCCGCCAGAATAACTTCAACTTCGGCGCGGGCTCGAACTGGCCCAACGTCCTCCCCGCGACCAGTGTGTACAACGGCAATGTCGCTGCCGTTGCACCTGGCGCCGGAAGCGCGTCGGCGCCCATCCAGCCGCCGAATATGAGCATCTGGCCGACGAATAACACCATGCCGAGTATTTACGGATGGTATGTGGGCATTCAGCGCCAGTTGCCCGCCAAGTTCGCCCTGGACATTTCCTATTCCGGAAACCACGCCGTCCACCTTATGGACCAGCGGCAGGTGAATGCCTTGCCCGCGGGCACGTTTGCCGTTAACCCGACCCTTTCGCAATCCGTCAATTATGTCAACAACGCCCTCCTGCCATATCCCGGCTGGGGCCAGTTGAACGCAGTCGAGACGGACGCTTACTCGCGCTACAACGCGTTGATGTTCCGGCTCAGCCGGCGCTTCGCCAACAGTTTCTCGGTTAATTTCAACTACACCCATTCCAAGGCCATGGATGTTGCCGACAACGACTCCGACCAAATCGACAACCCATTCTGTATTAAATGCAGCTATGGACCGGCCGGTTACAACCAGCCGAACGTGGAAAGCGTCGACTTCGTCTACATGCTTCCGACGGTCAAGGGCGCTGTGAATCCTTTCGTGAAGTATGCCATCAACGGATGGGAACTCAGCGGCATGATCCGGGAACAATCGGGAGAGCCGATCACAGTCACCTCCAACGGAAACCTGATGGGAGTGAATTTGGGCAACCAGTATGGGAGCGGTACCGGTCAGTATCCCATTCTGGTCGGCAATCCCTATGCCAACACGAACGGCGGCCAGATATTCAATCCGGCGGCTTTCCAGCGCCCGCAAGATGGCCAGTGGGGCAGTCTCGGTCGTGACGCGCTCCATCTGCCCAGTATCTTCAACGCCGACGTCAGTATTATGAAGAACTTCAACTTTACGGAAGCCGTAAAGGCCACCTTCCGTTGCGAAGTTTACAACCTGTTCAACCATCCAGAGCTCTGGGCCGTCAATAGCGGATTCAGCGGCGACAATCCGGGCAGCGGGCTCTCCGCCAGCGACTTGTCTTTCGGACAACCCGCCAGCAATGGCTACCGCGACGCCCGAACCATACAACTGGCTCTGCGGTTCGCGTTCTGACCAACGTGTGTAGAGTAAATCGGAGGGGCCCCGCTGCCACAAGGCAGCGGGGCTTTTTTATGTGTGCCGAGCACGTTTGACATCTGCCACTCAGTACACCATTCCGTAAGTTCAGCAACGTATGCGGCCACCGCTCCCTAACGGTCGCGGCTCGGTTACGGGCATGGCTACCAGGGTGTTAGTATCGGGGTAGTCGGCGCGTGGGTTTGCCTAAGAACGAACAGTAACCATGAGAAAAATACTATTGGCCGCCGTCCTGCTGGCTGCCATGTGGGTCGCCGCTTTCAGCCAGAACGCCGGCGCCCCCATCCATTTCACTTACCGGCTGATCGATTTTCGGCTGGATAGCTGCGAGACCGAGCGGCGCCATGCCCCCGAGACTATGGCCGGCGGCGTGGCGGTCTTCGATTTCAATAACGACGGCTACCTGGACATCTTTTTCGCCAACGGCGCCGACATCCAGACCCTCAAGAAGACGTCCGCCAAATACTCCAACCGGCTCTTCCAGAACGACGGCAAAGGCAATTTCAAGGATGTTACCGAACGGGCGGGTTTGGCCGGCACGGGCTACGATAATGGCGTCGCCATCGGCGACTACGACAACGACGGGTTCAAGGATATTTTCGTGGGCGGCGTTCACGGCAATCATCTGTACCACAACAATGGAGACGGCACCTTCACCGATGTCACCGAAAAGGCGGGCATCTCGAAGCCGGACCGCCAGTACGGTCCCCTATGGTCGGTCGGCGGCGCGTGGGTGGATGTCAACAACGACGGGCTGCTCGATCTGTTCGTGGTGAACTATCTTGCCTGGGACATTCAGACCGAGCCGGCTTGCGAGGCTGCGCCCGGCCGCCTGGACTACTGTCATCCCAAAATGTACAAGGCCACTCCCAACCAGTTGTTCCTGAATAATGGCGATGGGACGTTTCGCGATGTTTCGGCCGAATCCGGAATCCGCGCCTATCCCGGAAAAGGGATGGGCGTGGGAATCGCCGACTTCGACCTGGACGGCTGGATGGATATTTTTGTCGCCAACGACAAGGTCTACAATTCTCTGTTTCATAACAGAGGCGGCGGCAAGTTTGAAGAGACTTCTTTCGATGCCGGTGTGGCGCTCACCGAAGACGGGCATTTCATTTCCGGCATGGGCGTGGATGCCCGCGACATCGACAACGACGGCTATCCGGACATCGTTTTTGCGGCGCTCGATTACGAAACCTTCCCCGTATTCCGCAATCTGGGAAAGGGCGCGTTTGCCGACATCACCGCCGCCAGCGGCATGGCCCGGCTGAGCGCGCCCATGGCGGGATATTCGCCCACCATAGCCGATTTCGATAACGATGGCTGGAAGGATTTGTTTGTCTCGCGCGGCCACGTGCAATCGCTGGGCTATTCGACCCAGGTACAGATCGCGCAACCGAATACCGTATTCCGCAACCTGGGCCGCGCCAAGTTCGAGGCGCTCACCTCCGAAGCGGGATTGACGGCGCAGCCGCCCGCGCGCCACCGCGGCTCGGCGACCGGAGACCTGAACGGCGATGGCCGGCTGGATGTGGTAGTCAGCGCCCTCAGCGCTCCCGCCGAAATCTGGATGAACGACAGCCCCGGCGCTAATCACTGGCTCGAGCTCCAACTGGAGGGCACCAAGAGCAATCGCGACGCGATCGGCGCGCGGATCAAGCTGGTGGCGGGCGGCAACGCGCAGTACAACCATGTGGTTTTCGCCGCCGGCTACGCTTCCTCCAGCGCCGGCCCGGTCCACTTCGGCCTGGGCGCCGCCAAGTCCGCCGACCTGGTCGAAATCCGCTGGCCTTCCGGCATAACTCAGCAACTGAAGAACATACCGGCCGACCAGTTAGTCAAAGTCAAAGAGCCCAGTAAGTGAGGTCCCGGAACAAAAGAGAGTAATCGACCGACGCCGGCAACCGCTCCCTAACGGTCGCGGCTCGGTAACTGACCACAGGCGCCGCGACCGTCAGGGAGCGGCTGCCGTGCCTAAATTGGGAAATCCCCAGATGGGTTAAGCTCCACCTCCCTAGCCCTGGCGGCGCCGCTCTCCGCTGGGCGATAATATAGGTCCACCTGCTACCTTGGAATCGAAACGATCGCTCAGCATCCGGCTCGTCGCAGGGCTGTTATTCAGCCTGATGGCGCTCGCTCTATACGCGGGCTACACCGTGATCGAGCTCCGCATTCTGCGCCGCCTGCAAACCGACATCGTCGACCGCAACCGCCGCGACTCCCTTCTGCTCTTGAGGGTGCAGAACGATCTCAACCTTCTCGGTCTCGGCATGCGCGATATGCTGGACGTCCAGGGCCCCTATCCGCTGACTGCTTGGAGAAGCCAGTTTCAGCGCATTCGTGCCGACCTGGAAGACGCCTTCGCCCGCGAATCCACCGTCGCTCCCGTGGCCCGCACTCCCGACCAGGCCCGTTTTGTGACGTCCTCCATGGCGCAGTTCTGGGACGCGCTCGACCGCGTTTTCGCCCTCGCTGCTCATGACGAGGCCGAAGCCCGCCTGCAGGTGCGGCTTTCGCTGCAAGCGCGGCAAGCCGCCATGAGCACCGCCATTTCGCGTCTGCTGGTGCAGAACAACGAGAGCGAGGAACAGGCCGTCGTGCGGATCCAGCAGATTCATGGCCAGGTAGAACGGAACCTTTACATTTTTCTGGGAGCGATGCTGCTCCTGCTGGCCGCCGTCAGTGCTTACCTGATCGGCTACAATCGCCGTATTTTCGACCGCGTCACCAACCTCTCGAACCGCCGCAGCGAGCTGGCCCAGCAGTTGATCTCCATGCAAGAGAACACCTTCCGTTCCATCTCCCGCGAACTGCACGACGATTTCGGCCAGATCCTTACCGCCGTGGGAACCATGCTGCAGCGGGCCAATAAGCTGGCCGGGCCGCACCAGGAAGCGCTGCGGGAAGAACTGCGAGAGATTCACGAAATAGTGCAGTCCACCCTCGAGAAGGTACGGGCGCTTTCGCAAGCCCTTCATCCGGTGATGTTGGAGGAGGTCGGATTCGAAAGCGCGCTGGATACGTATATCCCGGTGTTCGAACGCCGCACCGGAATCGCCGTGCGGTACACCAAGAGCGGCGATTCCCGCGAGATCTCGCGGGCGACGTCCATTCATCTCTACCGCGTGCTTCAGGAGGCGCTCAATAACGTCGCCCGCCATTCCGGGTCGAAGCAGGCCGAGGTTCGCCTGATTCGCACTCCCACGCTGGTAACCTTGGAGGTCGAAGACCATGGCGCCGGATTCGGGGATTCCGGCCGCGCTGGCCTCGGCCTGATTTCCATGCGCGAGCGCGCGGAGCTGGCCGGCGGCGCCATCGAATTTATGGAAGGCGCCGGCGGCGGCGCGCTGGTTCGTATTTCGGTCCCTGTCTCCACGGAGGAGGTCCATGCCACGGCCGGACTCTGAAAAGCCGATCTCGGTGGTGCTGGTGGACGATCATCTGCTGGTGCGCCGCGGTTTTCGCCGCATGCTGGAAGACGATCCGGACATTCGCGTGATTGGCGAAGCTGGCGACGGTCAGGAGGCCATCGATATTGCCCTTCGCGAGCGGCCCGACGTGATCGTAATGGATTTCGCGCTGCCCAGCATGAACGGAGCGGTGGCGACCCGGCGCATTCTAGCGAGCGCGCCCGCAACGGCAATTCTGATTCTGAGTATGCACTCCGAGCCGGCGTATGTTCGCAACTGCCTGGAAGCCGGCGCGCGCGGCTATCTGCTCAAGAATGCGATGGACCTGGAATTAGTCGAAGCCGTAAAGAACGTGGCGGCGGGCCGCCGGGTTCTCGATCCGCGGGTCGCGCTTCCACCCCTGTCCGACGCTGAGCCCGCACCGGTGCTTTCGGCGCGGGAACTGGAGGTTCTACAGCTCATTGTGAACGGCAAGTCGAACAAGGACATCGCCGCCATGCTGAATCTGAGCGCGAATACGATTGCCGTCCACCGCGCGAACATTATGCAAGCGCTGGATATCCATAACACGGCGGAGTTGGTGGTGTACGCCATCCGCAATGGCCTGGTGAGCATCGCTTGACCCGGCGCACTCTCGTTTTCGGCTCCCTGCCCCCGCTCGGCACTCTGTTCGGCCCTCTGTTTGGCAAGGTCGAGTACCCTGGGTTTCGGCTCGTCGACGTCACCCGATCCGCGGGAATCGACTTCCGGCACAACAGCGGCGCCTTTGGCGCCAAGTATCTCCCGGAAACCATGGGACCCGGCTGCGCCTTCCTCGATTACGATGGCGACGGCTGGCTCGACATCCTCCTGGCCAACGGCTGCGATTGGCCCGGACACAAGCGCCAGCGAACTACGCTTGGGCTCTACCGCAACAATCGCAACGGCACGTTCACCGACGTGACGGCGGCCGCCGGACTGGCGGTGGAAATGTATGCCATGGGGGTGGCCGTTGCCGATTACGACAATGACGGCTTGCCCGATATCTTGGTCACTGCCGTGGGACAGAACCGGCTCTTCCGTAACACCGGCAAGGGCCGCTTCATCGACGTAACCGCCAAGGCCGGGCTGGCGGGACGCTCGTCCTTCAGTACTTCAGCCATGTGGTTCGACTACAACCGCGATGGGCTGCTCGACCTGTTCGTCTGCAACTACGTTCAGTGGTCCGCGCAGCACGACGTATTCTGCAGCGTGGATGGCAAGAGCAAATCCTATTGCACCCCGGAGGCCTACCGCGGCTCGACCTGCTGGCTGTTCCGCAACCGCGGCGACGGCACGTTCGAAGACGTTACCGCCGCGAGCGGCGTCTTCGATACCAGCTCCAAGTCGTTGGGCGTTGCCCTGATCGACTACGATCGCGACGGCTGGCCGGACCTCGCCGTTGCCAACGACACCCAGCCCAACAAGCTATACCGCAATCTGCGCAACGGAACTTTCGAGGAGATCGGGTTGCGCGCCGGAATCGCATTCAGCGACGACGGCCGCGCGCGCGCCGGCATGGGCATCGACGTGGCCGATTTCGACAATTCCGGCCTCAACGGAATGGCCATTACGAACTTCGATAACGAGATGGTGGCGCTGTACCGCGCCGCGCCATCCGGATCGTTTGCCGATATCGCCATGCAGTCCGGAATCGGCGCGGCCTCGCGCAACACGCTCGGCTTCGGTTGCGTCTTCTTTGACGCCGATCTGGATGGCAGGCTCGATTTGGCGGCCGCCAACGGCCACATCGATGCCACCGCCCGGAACATGCGCTCCGGCTACGCCCAATCGCCGCACCTGTTCCTGAATCAGGGCGGCGGGCAGTTCCGCAACGTGGCGCGCGAAGCGGGCACGGAATTCGCCGAACCCAAAGTCGCCCGCGGTCTTGCCTGCGGCGATTTCGATAACGATGGCGACCTGGACCTGCTGATGACCACCAATCAAGGTCCCGCCCTGCTGTATCGCAACGACGTACTGAACGGCAACCGCGCCTTTCGCCTGCGCGTTATCGGAACCAGGTCGAATCGCGACGGCATCGGAACCGTAGTCCGCCTCTATACTCCGGAAGGCGCCCAAATGCGCACCGTGAAAAGCGGCTCCAGCTATCTATCGCAATCCGAGCTGCCCGTAACCTTCGGGCTCGGCCCCCGCGATTCCGCCCAGCGAGTCACTGTGGAATGGCCCAGCGGTCTCACTCAGGAATTTCAAAATATCCGCTACGGCCGATATTGGCTGAAAGAAGGTTCTACCTTGAAACCAGAAGCGTGACTCGTGGCGCGGCCTGTCAAGGCTGCTGAGCCGAGATTCTTCCCGGCTTTTCCAGGCATTGAGGAACATGAGCTGACCCAGGTGGGACAGACGATCGTTTTTTGTCGTCTGTCGAGCGCTGCGGCCCGGCGAGAGACTGACAGACCACTAAAAACGATGGTCTGTCCCACCTCTAGGTACCCAAACCTGACTCAACCTAAATCCCACGACATCGGGAGTTCGGAGTCTCTACTCGACGCTTTTTCGCCCCGTGGCAAGCGGGCGTCGGCATGAGTGCCGACGCGGCACCGAAGAGTGCGTGCGCCACGTTTGTCCGTCCTACCGCATCTCCCCATTCGCCGCGAACGCATATTTCCCGCCCACTGCTTCTCCCGACGCAAGAAAATCCCGAATGCGGCCGCGGTTCGCTCCGGCGTGCTTCGCCGCGGCCGCCAGGCAACTGACCGCCTCCGCCACCGGCACGTCCGGCCCGACGCGGAAAATCCACGGGACATTGGTTGAAGTCAGTGCCCGGTCGGAAGAAATGGCGAGCACCGGCAGGAAGGTCTTCACCGCGATCTGTTCCGCAAGGTGGGCCGGCTCGCGCCCGATCGCCACCAGCCCGATCACCCCGGGATCGTAAACCAGCTTGACCAGTTCCGTCGAGGCTTTGCCCCAGGGAACGTCCGAAGAAACCCCGACAGCCTTGTAACCGGCGATCTGAATCGTCGCGGCCAGCTTGTCCGCTCCAGGACCGAAGACTCCGATCTTCAGCTCAGGCCCGTCCGCGTCCGAGATCTCGGGCCCGGCATAACCCACGCCGTTTTCGCCCACCGTGGCGTACGGCTTGTCCATGGTGTAGCGGCGATAGGTGAGCTTCCCGTTCTTCACCGTCCCCAGATACATGGGGGCAATGTTCTTGGCATTGGGATCGAACGTCATCTCGCCGGTGACGCCGCGAAAGCGCTCGAGCGAGTACAGCGCGTCGCGGATGCGCCCGCGGTTTAAGCCACCGCGGCAGATGGCGCCCAGCAGGATATTCATGGTGTCGAAGCCGAGGGCCGAAAACGCATCGGTCTTCGCCTCGTAAGCGGCGGCGAAGCGTTTCTGAAAATCGGTCCAGGCGGGATCGTCGCGGCTGGGATCGAACGGGTAGACGATCTCCAGACCTTCGGCGCTCTCGCCGGCGATACGCAGCAGATCGTCGCCCAAAACACGAAAACTGCCGAAAACCGGCTGCTTCATCCCCATTTGCCGCATCTCTTTGAGAATCGTTCCGGCCGCGGCGGCATCGGCCCACAGCACGACGCCATCCACCCGCGAATCGTTGATCACGCGCAGTTGCCGGGTGAAGCCGCGGTCCAGCGGATCGAACTTCTGCTCGATCACCACCGGGTGCCCCAGGCGGCGCGACGCATCGCGAAACTTCAAGACTCCGAAGCGGCCATACCGCTCGTTGACGCGGAGCAAGCCGATGCGCTTCAGTCCAAGATCGCTGTAAATGCGCCGCGCCAGCGTGTAGCATTGCACGCGATCGTCCTGAATCGATGTGAGAATCCAGGGAATGACGGTTTCGGGAATGGTGGGATCGGTGGAGGCGCTATTGACGATGGGCAGCTCCGCGCGCAGAGAAACCCGCAGCGCGATGTGGGTGGAATCGCCGCTGATGGAGCCGAGCATAGCCCAGACTTTTTCGTCGTAGACCATCTTCACAATCTCGTTGCTCGAAGCTCCCCACGTGGCGGCGTCGTTGTGGACCATGAGACGGAAGGGCTTGCCGCAATATCCGCCGCGCGCGTTGGCCTCCGCGATGGCTAATTCCGCGCCGCGGCGCATGGCCACGCCCAGTGCCAGGTCCTTATGGTTCTCAATCGGCCCCAGAAAGCCGATCGCCACCTCGCCTACCTGCGCCGCGGGCGTTGTGGGAACGTCGGATGCCGGGCCATTATACTCCGGGGTCTTGGTGTAGTGCTCGTAGTAGGGCTTGGTGAAGCGCGAAAACGGCTGCAGGTCCTCGGGCGTGTTGGCATAAGGCTCGAGCGTGCGGACCGGCGGCGGCGAGGGCGGGTTCGTCCCGCACGAACAGGTCTGAGCGAATAAGGCGGCGGCGCTCACCGCCAGAGCCGCCAGCCATCTCGAGCAGGCGCGCATCACTCCTCCGGCGCGGGAACGAACATGGCAATCGCTTCGATTTCCACCAGCAAATCGGGCCGGCACAGAATCGCCTGAATGCCCGTCGATGCCGGCAGCGGATCGAGCCCCTGCTGCCGGAAGAATGCCGTCCGTTCTTCATTGAACGCGGCATAGTCGCGCTCGATATCGCGCAGGTAGCAAGTGGTCCGCACGATGTCCTTCCAGGTGGCGCCCTCGGCGGCCAGCAGCGCCGAAATGTTCCGGTAGGTGCGCCGGCACTGCGCCCGAAAGTCGCCCGCATGAACGGTGTTGCCATCCTCATCCACGCTGGCGGTGCCGGAAATCAACAGAATGACAAGGCCGTTCAGGTCGATGCGCAATCCGCGCGAAAAGGCGCTGCCGTATTCCGAAGCTTCGTTGAGCGCCGCCGGCGCGGAGATGGCCCGTTTCGCCACGCGCTCGGCGCCGGCTATCCGTTCCAGTGCGTCCGTAATGGTCATTTGGTTTGTCCTTTCGTCTTGACGAGAATCCCGTGGCTCGCGCCCTTGGCGGTGGCGACCCATATGTCGTCTCCCTGAAAATCGATCCCGAAGGTGTAATGGTGAGCCGGCGCCGTATCCACCGGCACGCGCGTAACCGCGCCCTGCGCGTCGCGCACCAGCATCTCGGGCGCATGCGTATCCAGGGCCGGCCGATACGTGGCCCAGCGTTCGCCATCGAAATATGCCAGGCCCTTGTCGGTGGAAAACCAGGTGCGCGTGCCATCGATGGTCTTCACCTGGTTCAGAAAGTTGCTGGGCAGACCGCTATCCTTGTCGAGAAAATTGCGCCAATTGCGCCCGTCGTAGCGGCTCGCGCCGAAATAGGTAGCCGCCCATAGGATTCCGTTGGTATAGCTGACGCTGGTGGTGATCTCGTGGATCAGCCCCTGGTCCTTATACAGCACGATCTGGTTTTCGCCGTCGGGATCGTTGTAGTCCTTCCATCGCTCGGTCTTGACGTCGTATTCCAGAACGCCGCCCCCCCATACTGCGTAATATACCTTGTCCGGCGCCGCGGAGACGCCATACGTCCAGATCTCGTACATCGGCGTATTGCGCTCGTTAAAAATGCTCCACTCGCCGGTGCGCGTGTTCAGGCGGCTCGCTCCCGCCGCGGTTGCGACCCAGAGAAAATCGCCCTGCACGGCGACGCCGTAAACCACGTCGTTGGCGAGCCCGCTATTGAGCTGCGTGAAGGTGTCGAACCGGCCGGCCGAATAGCGGCTCAGCCCGCCCATGGTGGCGATCCAGAGATCGTGAGTCTGCTTGTCCAGCGCCAGGGAGAGCACGGCACGGTGCGCCAATCCATCCGCCGGCGTGAAGACCTTCCACTTGCCGTGCTCATAGAGCGCGAGGCCGTTGTCGGTTCCGGCCCACACCCGGTCTCCATCCACACACACGCTGTACACGCGGTTGTCCGGCAGGCCGTTCGCGGTGGTGAAGTTCTCCCAACGGTATCGCGGCAGGTCTTGGGCGAACAGCCCGCAAGCCGTGAGGAGGAGGACGAAAACGGAAGGCGTCTTCATAGCGTTTTCAGATATTCGATGAGATCGTTCAGCTCATCTTTATTGAGGTCGTTGGTCACACCGTGTTTATCGTTGGGATTGAACACGGTCCAGATTTCCTCCAGCGTGCGCGCGGAGCCGTCGTGCAGATACGGGGCGCTATAAGCCACGTTGGTGAGCTGCGGGATATCGATCTTGGGCGACCGGTCGGTCGCCTTGCCTGTGCCCACGTCCGCCAGCGACTGGGCTGTGTAGTAAGGACCCGAATGGCAGACGAAGCACTGCAACTCGTCGGGAATCGGCGTGCCGTTTTTCCGCGCGGTCCGTTCGAAAACGGCTTTGCCGCGCTCTTGCGCCGGCGTCAGTTGGCCATCGGGAAGGCGGTAGCGGTTGGGCCGGAGCGGGATCGACTTGATGAAGCTTACCAGGTCTTCCAGATCGTCTCCGCGGAAACCTTGCGACCGAAAGAAGAAACGCTCGGTGCGGGGGCCGCATTCGGTTTGGAGGTCGGGATTGCTGCCGTTCCACTTGTACGGCGCGGTATCGCCGATCTCCTCGAGCGAACGGTTGTCCACGATATCCACGCCGAAGCCGTCCGGCTCCAGGTCCCAGGCCAGGCCGTCGATGGTCGCATCCAGGTGGCAGTTGGCGCAGCCGAATTGGTTGCCGAAGGCATACCGGGAAGAGTAGAACAGCCGCTCGCCGCGGCGCTCTTTGGTGAGTTCCTCCGGGCCGCCGAGCGGAATGGTCGCCGTGACTTCGCCCCGCGCCGTGTCGAGCACCGAAATCGAGTCGTCCAGCCGATTCGCCACGTAAAGCGTGCCGCCATCGGGCGAGACCACAACGCTCCGCGGGTTGCGGCCCACCGCGACGCGCGCGATGACATAGCGTGCCGCGGCCGATAAGTCGTTGGCCAGTGAGGCGGCGTCGCTCGCTGTGGCCGCCGCCACCAGCCGCCGCAGATCCACAATCGCAACTTCATCCGATCCGGCGGCCGAAATGTAGGCTCGCGATTTGTCCGGCGCGATGGCCACCCCGAACGGCAGAGAGAAGTAATCCTCGATCGCATCCAGCGGAAGCTGCACCACCCCGCCGATGTCGTCGCCAAACACCGCCAGCGAGTTTCCGAACGCCCAGCCGTGCTCCACATGCGCCAACGGGATCAGGTTCTTGGGCCGCATCTGGGCCGCGATTCCCAACCGCCCGTCTTTGGAGATCGCGATATGGAAGACGCCGGCCACGTTGGGCAGCGGCAGCCGCGAAACGATGGTGCGGGCCGCCGTATCGATTGCAGTGATCTCCGATTCGGGCCGGGCGCGGAATTTACCCGGGTTGGGATAGATGTGGGTCGCGTAAACCAGAGAGCCATCCGCGGAACGGGTCACCCAGCTTGCGCCGCGGCCCGCCACCAGCCGCCGCACGTCGCTGCCGGTTTTCAGGTCGATGACGGAGATATCGCCGCCGATGCGGTTGGCGGCATACAGAAATTCGCCGCGCCCATCAACTGCCACTCCGGTTGGCTCGAACCCCGCGGGAAGGTTGCGGACCAGCCGAAACGAAGCCGCATCGATTTCGCTGACGCTATCCGACCAGGAATTGGCGACATAGATCCGCGATCCGTCCGGGCTTACGGCGACCCCGCGCGGCGCCCGCCCTACGCGTACGCGCCCTGCGATGGTCTTCGACGCGCGGTCGACCGCGACCAGTTCATCGGTCCCGCCGCAGACCACATAAAGCCTGTTGCCATCGGCCGAAGGCGCCATATCGTCCGGGCTCGGATAGCGAACCGGAGTAGCGCAGTAAGATATTGCGGCGAAGAGCAGCATGCCGGTTAGTACGCAGCTTCGGGAATTCAGTAACGTATTCCGGGGCAACCGCTTCCTGACGGTCGCGGCTCTGACCCACGGCTCGTTCGCAAACTCGAGCATGTTGGCGCCAGGAACGAATGTCCGGGTCAGAGCCGCGACTGTCAAGGAGCGGTTGCCGAATACGTGACTGTGATTGCGGAACCGAATACTTAGTAAATTGTGGGGCGGACGCCCGCGTCTGCGCGCGACCCCCTGGCCGCGCCTCGGCCTGCGCAGGCTCCTGGTCCTAGCGGAGAAGAGCGGGACGAGGGCGTCCCACGCGGGCCAGGGGGCCCGCCCCACTAAGCGCAGCCGCATTACTGCTTCTCCCGGATCGTGACCACCTGGTCCGCGGCTACGTTCTCCACCACCTGCCGGATGCCGCTGGGCCAGGTGACGGTGATCCGCTCAGCGCGCGCACTCGTTCCCAGGCCGAAGTGCAGCCGCCAGTCGTCCTGGCTCAAGTAGCCCGATCCCGCCACGCGCTCCGCCCGTTGTTTCACCCCGCCGGCGGCCACCTCGACGATGGCGCCGATACCGTCGCGATTGCTCTTTACCCCCACCAGCCTGACCTTGATCCAATGCCGCGCCGCTTTCGTGGTGTTGTGCAAGAGCACGCCGGCGCTTCCCAGGTTCACCAGAAAGGCGTCTACCTTGCCGTCGGTATCGTAATCGGCGAAGCACGCTCCGCGGCCCACCGTTTTCGTCTGAAAAAATGCGCCGCCCGTGGAGGAGACATCCTGAAACTTGCCGCCGCCCAGGTTGCGGAATAGCGAATGCTCCTGCGGGATCAGGTGAATCAGGCCGCCGTGAAAGATGAAAATGTCCCGCCAGCCATCGTTGTCGAAATCGTATGCGCCGGTGCCCCAACTGGTGTACTGCGCCGTGAGTTGCGCGATTCCGGCTCGCTCCGTCACGTCGGAAAACTGAAGCTTGCCCGCGTTCCTCAGCAGCCGGTTGTATTTCGAATCGCTCACCCACAGATCTGCGGCGCCGCGGTTTTCCGGGTCGAAGAAGACCGGTCCCATGGCTGAGGTCGATTCCCCGTTCTGTCCAAAGGCGGCGCCGGCTTCGGTCGCGATTTCTTCGAACGTGCCATCGCGTTTATTGTGGAACAGGAAGTTTTCGGTCTTGTCGTTGGCCACATAGATGTCCGGATAACCGTCGCCGTCGAAATCGGCCGCGGTCACCCCCATGGCGCGTCCCTTGTACTTCGCGATGCCCGATTTTTCGCTGACATCCACGAACGACCCCTTGCACGTGTTGTGAAACAGCAGGTTGGTTTCGCCCTCGTAATCCAAAGGTCCGGGGTAGTTGTCGGCGGCATAGTAAGAGCGATACTTGGGGTCGAACTTTACGTAGCGACCGATGAACAGATCCACGCAGCCGTCGCGGTCGTAATCGAGCCACGCGGCGTCGATGGCCCATCCTTTCACGTCCAGCCCCGCCTTGAGCGTCACGTCCTCGAAAGTTCCGTCGCCTTTGTTGCGGTAGAGCGTCACCCGCCCGTAGCTGGTCACCAGCAGGTCGGTGTAGCCATCGTTGTCGAAATCGGCCGCCACGGCGCTGAAACTGAAGCTGTCGCCGCCCACGCCGGCCTCCGCGGTGACATCCGTGAACTTGCCGTTGCCATCGTTGCGATAGAGGTGATTGGTCGGCAGCGGGTCGGGAGTCTTGCGCAGAGGATACGGGTGCATCTCCTTTCCCAGCGGCCGCCCGCTCACCACGAACAGGTCCGGGTTTCCGTCGTTGTTGTAGTCGAACCAGACGCACCCCGCGCCGGTGCTCTCCAGCAGCGAACCCAACTTTTCCGCGCCGAACGAGTGGGTGAAGCGGATGCCGGAATCCGCCGTGACGTCTTCGAACTGGATCGGCCCCGATCCGCCGCCCGCCAGCGCGTATGCCGCCGCACCGACGGTCAAAATTCCGAACATCCGTCGAATCGTCATTTGGTTGGCCCCATCAACCTTTCGGGAACGATGCTGCGCAGCAGGATTTCCGGCGCCTTGTTTTCCGGCGACCGCTCCGGTCCCGTGTGGCACCCCACGCAAATGCGTTGCTCGCTGGGGCGCATCCAAAACCAGCCGCTCTCGGCGCGAACCGTATGGCCGGCGGCGTTCACCAGTTCCATCCGCAGCGGCCGGTCGGCGGGCACTTGCACGTAGAACGACCCATCGCCGGCCAGATTCTGCCGCCCCAGTAGCACCGGCGCGCCCGCTCGATCGCGCGTGTAGACTTGAACGGTGGCGACGGGTTCGGCGATCGGAGTCTTCGAAGCCCGCGCGTCCAGGCAGAGCAGGTTCCCGTCGGTCCGCGACTCCACCAGGCCAGACGGAAACTGCTTGGGCGGCACGCGCCAGCGCAGCATGACCGGTTGGATGGCGTTCGCGCCGGCCGGAGTTTCCACCGGCGCCACCCGGCCGCCTTCCGCCGTCCAAAGATACAGGCCAAACGGCCCATTCGGTTGGCGAAGGGAAACCAGCCATTTGCCCGGCGAGACTTCCGCGATGGGCCCGGCCGATTCCCCGTCCGGCTGCGCGACATCCACCTGCGATGCCAGCGCCGGCGTGAACCGGGCCAGCCTGCGGCCGATGCTGAAGATCACGTCGCCGGACGAGATCTGCCGCGCATCCGTCCGCCGCGGCCCGTGATCGCAGCGCAGCGATTCCACCCCGGTTCCATCGGGATACACGGTGTAGATCTCGCCCTCGCTTTGGAAGAGAATGCGGCCGTCGCGCAGCACGTCCTCGGTCACGTGACGGCCCGGTGCGAACGTCAGCCGCTGCGGCGCCCCGCCGTTCGCGTCCGCGATCTCCACATCCGAACCGGTGGGGGAGTCTCGCGTGTACGCGATCCGCCCATCCGGAATATATAAAGGGCTCGTCCGGGGAATCTGTGGGTAACTTGCGGGTTTCAGCGCTGGGATTGAATGAGGAAGCTGTGGAACTTGCGGCAGGTGGAGTCGAAGGAGCGTTGCTCGTCTT
>Ga0187848_10000435_pt1 | contig 38416 bp, 33 predicted proteins | sample June2016WEW_4_40_FD_132424 | JGI IMG/M metagenome (GOLD analysis project Ga0187848, IMG submission 132424) | Peatland microbial communities from SPRUCE experiment site at the Marcell Experimental Forest, Minnesota, USA - June2016WEW_4_40 | ecosystem: Environmental > Terrestrial > Soil >... | reverse complement strand
CCGGTTCTTCGCCTCCGAGAGTCGCCACTGCTCCAGGATCTGGCCAACGGCATCCTGCGCAAGGTTAACCGACTGAAGCCGATTTAGGTTTGAAATCGCATTCTTCACGCCGGATTCAGGTGGAAGGGTCTCCGATCAGCCATAGCATCATGAAAACGGCTGCCGACGTGCTGCAAGGCGTTGGGTCTGATGCGGCCATCTTTCTTTAAGGTGTTGTACCAGTATGCGGTATACAACGCTGGAATCGCAATCAGTCCATCAGCGTGCACCTCTAAGACAGATCCTGGCTGGCCCACAACCGTTCCATTGGTACCAACACGTGTGATCCGGTACTGGGAGCGAAGCTGTTGCTCGATATTCGGGCTCGGCGTTTGGCCTTGCAGCCCTTGCAGGCTTGCACCTAGAATCACCACGCCCATAGCTCCAATAATTGGTGCGACTCTATTCGTCATAAGAACCTCGCAAACATGGTCTATTCTCTACGGAAGAGGCTATCTCCCGGCGGCGACTACTGCCTTCAGCACGGCCGCGCTGGCACCACCTTGCTTCAACTGAATCAGGGCGTCCGTTGAGGTGTCAAACTGGCACTTGGAGCTGCCGATCTTCGCGATGATGATCGCGTCGTCCAAACCGGCCTTGACCATTTTGGCGATGTCTTCGTTCTTGAGCAAGGACCCGGCGGGAGCAGTTCCTGCGGATTGCTCACGCAAAACCCACGTCTGACCGCCGCTGTCAGTGAGGGTATTGCCCTGGATTGTGGCCGTAGTCTTGGGGCCGCCGCTGATATTGAGTTCTATGGTGCTGCCATTGAGGACAAAGGTACCTTGATAGGCCTGCCCGGCTTCTTGCAACGAGAATGATTTGTCGGCGTTCAACTGGATCTGGTCCGCCGGGGCTTGAGCGTTGACATAAGTTGATGGTAGGCGCAGCGGCGCAATCGACGGTATCGCCACTGCGGGCGGAGCCCCTTGCTTGACCCACGCCGACCCGTTGGGATCAATTATAGTATCGCCTTGTAGAATACCTTCCTGTTGTGGCGCACCCGTCCCTGTCCGACCAATTATCTTGTTACCCTCGATCCTGAAAGTGCCTGAGTAGTGTTGTCCTTCCTGAACCAAGGAAAAGGATCCATCAGCGTACAGCTGAAGGCGATTATCCGTCGCCTGAGCCATCACGTACAGGCCGGCAACCTTGTCCAACTGGGGAGCCGGGACTGCTCTCTCCGTCGGGCCGGAGGTGTCGAGAGAGAAGACCTCGGCGATCGAGTCCTGGATCGCTTTCAAGTAGGCGGGCTGCACGTAGCCCTTCTGCTGGAACTGGAATGCGACGCCTGCCCTATAGGGAGGGTCCGTGTAGCTCTGGACGCAGAGAACCACTTCGGACGGCTTAGCGTCTAATTGAATGACGGCGACCTTTTCCCCGACCTGGAGGAGCCGCACCTGGTTCCTCAGATCGGCGGGCGTTACTGCCTCCCAGAGTTTCGAGTACTTGATGCCATTACCTGGCTTGTGCGAGTTGTACCAGCAACCGGCGGCCGACGGGGGATTCGCTTTTAGTCCGTCCTGGGCAACGACAAGGACGGAGCCAGCTCGCACAACCGTACCGGTGCCGTCGACGGACGAGATGCGGTATTGTGAGCGAAGCTGCTGCTGGACACTCGAGGTTGGCGATTGGCCTCGGAGGAGTGACAGCGTTCCACTGAAAGTTAGGCAGGCGATGATTGCGACGAATAGCCATGTTCTCTGCATGTGTGATCTCCTCAACGCGATCTACTCACCTTTGTCTCAGGGTTCGGCTAGTTGGCGCCTCCGCCTTGTCTCACCTGAGCCTCAAGCCCGGCGGCATCATTCTCTTGTGCCATGAGTTGCGATTCCGCATCCGGGGCGGGATCCGCGGTTCCTTCCGCTACGTTACGGGCACCGGCGACCGGTCCGCTCGGCAGACCTCTCGCCTGATTCTCGGCCAGCAGTTTGAGTCCGGAGTCGATCTGCTCCCGGAACTGGTTATGCATTTCCTGCAAGTCCGCAAGCTGAACCGCGGCTCGGGAGTCGGCAGCGCAGTCGCCCGGCTTGCTGCTCACAACCTCCATGTCGACGCCGCCGTCGGGCATCACAGCCTGACCTCTTCGCTGGATAATGTCCCCGGGAGTCAGGGAGCACGCCTGGCCTGCCGCGGTGGTCAGGTCGAGATTTGAGGAAACGACGAAAAATCTCTGGCTCAACGCCGGCGGCAATGGCCCGCTTCCGGGGGCAGGCTGCTGAGCGCTGGATGACGTCGGCTCCATCGCAGCCGCCTCCTCGGCCGCGAGCTGCTGCCGGACTTCGTCCGCGACCAACGCCTTCATCTCCGGCGAAAGCGTAGCGGCGGCCGGCTGCGCGTAAGGTTGCGGCGGTGGGGCTTGATCTCCATTACCCGCCTGCTGGTTTTCGTAAGCCAGCCTCAGGTTCTCCGCGATCAGGTAGTCTGTCAACCACAAATCCGGGGAAGCGTACATCGGATATGGAGTGAAGTAGCCCGCATAGAAACCGAACCAGGGTGCCGGTGTCGCTAGTCCAAACCATGCATAGCGCACGGGGACGCCCCACGGAGCGACGGCCCAGGCGTAGAACCGCGGGCCGTAGTATACCCCAGGCACATAGCCGTAATAGCGGACGCCGCGGTAGCTGTATTCACGATAGACGTGCGCGTAGGACCGCCCGCCGACGACGTACGTGCGTGAAATGTAGCCCGGTCGCCCGGCAACGGTACGCTCCACGAATCCTCGGTGCGCTCCGTAGCTGACCACACGGGCGCCAGGACGCCCGGTTTCCACTATCCTACCGCCGCCGGGTCCGCGATTGATCACCATCTTGTTACCGCCGGCCAGGCCGCGGGGAGCTTCGATCCTATGCACCTCGCCGCGCGCGTTCGTCGTAACCGTCTGACCATTGGCGTTGTGGTACTCCGTTCGCCCGCCCGGTAGGGACCTCGGTTGGTCTCCCGGACGGCTCATGTAATGGGCGGGACCCGTGCCAACGTTAGGCGCGCTTGCCCTTCCACTGAGACCTCCGCCGCCACCTGGCAAACCCCCGCCACCGCGACGGGCGTTTCCTCCGACAGCACCGCCGCTGCGGCCGGCGTTTCCACCGCCGCCCGACAGACCCGTGCCAGTTCGACCAGCGTTCCCCCCAGCACCTCCCGTCACTCCCACGCCGCCGCGACCGGTGTTACCTACTCCACCAGCCGGTCCTGCACCTCCGGGTCTGACTGCGGGCTGCGCCGGCCTGCCTCCCGCGGGCTGAGCCGGTTTGGCTGGCGCAGGCGCGGGTCTCGCCGGTGCGGCACTCTGACTACTGGTATTGGATGGCTTCTTCTGGTAGGCCTGAGCGTCTCTGATCGTCCCGCTCAATGCAACGGCGAGGATGACTCCCATATACAATATATTCGTAACTGTTTGTCTCAATTTCACGGCTGCCTCCAACGGAACTCCGTATTCTTGATTCCAATTCATAGAACGAAAGCTCGCGCACAATTCCATACGCCCCGCACAAATTTCTTACTCGGGCGGCCTAGATTCGCCAGACCGCTTCTCATATGTCGATATGGCCGCCATCCAGGCCTCCAGCACTCTGCCGGTGTCGAACTCCACTGCCTCTCCCGCTCCCGGCAGGCGCAGATTGGCCTCGCCGCTCGCGCCTCTCAACCTATAATGCGCCCCCGGTGTTAGAAATTCCAGAATTTGAACTGACCTTTTGCCATTTCTTACAGTCACAGTCCCCGAAACTTCAGTGTTTCGACCGAGCAATGTCGCACCAGACTGCGTAACCGGCAGAAGCACCACGCCCCGGAACTCGGACTCGCCATCCGCCCCTGAATGGATGGACTTTAATGCAATCCACACACGAGTGCCAGCGTCAAGCGTAATCACGGACGGAGTAGAAATTGCCGGTGGGCGCCCCTCTCTTGCCTCCGGCGCACGGACAACTCCCCGAGAGGCCAATATCGATCTCATTCCAGACGGCGTTGTCCGGCTGGAAGGCGGGACGGCCGGCCCCGCTGGACCAATCGAAAGGGCCGAGCCGGAATTCTCCGCGGTTGCGACGGCGCGGCTGCCTGGCGCCGATGGAGAAACCGGCGTCGAACTTCCGGTTGGGGATTGCAGCGGCTCCGGCGGCGCAAGGGCCGCAGTTTCAGTTGGCCGGGAGCCATTTTCTGGCGCGGTAGAGGAATCCGGCGGCGGGATCATGGGTCCAGGCGCGCTTGACGCGCTGGCGGTTTCTCCCAGCGACCGCGGCGGAAGCCGGGGAGTCCGGGAAACTGGCGATTTCCCGGTTAACTCTCCCCTTTGCTCTACGACGGTCCGTGGCGGGGTCGTAGCCGCGGGCAATCTATTGACCTCGGCAGTTATCCGCGGGGAGCGGCGAACGGAAATGCGTCCGGCCAGGAAGGAGCAAATCACCAGTGCCAGGGTGACGGCCGGGACCAGCGCCCAGCGCAACTGCCGTACGGAACGCGGGCTTGTCAGCCACGTCCAAAGGCGCGGGCGGGATGCTCCGATCCGACCACGTTCGAGATGAACGGCCGCCTCTGAAGCCAGAAAACTGTCGAACCAGTTGTCGAGCCGCTTTTCCGCCTGTTTCCACTCGGCATCGTGACCGGCGGCCATGGGGGCATCGAATCCCTTCATGCGCTGCTGGAGATCCCGGCAGGCGGGACATCCCGAGGCGTGTTCTGCCATGGCCTTTTTCAAAATCTCGCCGGTGTCGCCATCGGAAGCCGCCAGGAATGCCACAGCCTCCGGACAGGGAGCGGCGCCGGGCCGCGGCCCCAGCAGCGGGATGACCTTCTCGATGAAGTTGTCTTCGTTCCAACCGGTCATTGCAATCGGGGCATCCTCAGTCTTTCCATCCGACAGAGACTACGTTCCACTTTAGAAACGGATGAAGGGATTGAATTCCATACCTGCGGGCAAAAAAGGCTCCCCTTCTCGCGAGCTGCCTTATCCGCTTCCCGCGAGCGCCCCTTCCGTCTTTCGCCAAAGCATTCGCCGACCGTTCTGAATGTGGGATTTCACCGCACCGATCGTTAATCCGGTCCGCTCTGCGGTTTCCTCATAAGAGAAACCTTCGATTTTCAGCTCTAAGCACTGCCGCTGCTCGCTGGGAAGCAACCTCATTTCTTGACAGACCCGCTCGGCCATCAGGTGCGCCTCACAGGACGAATCGAGACGGTTCGGCGATGACCATTCCGCCAAATCTATCTCATCGATGCCGGTCTCACGGCGGCGTCTTCGCCACTCGTCAATGCACACATTCTTCGCTATGCGCATCAACCACCCCGAGAAATCGCCTTGGTGAAAACCACGGATGTTCCTGTAGGCCCTGAGGAATGTTTCTTGGGTCGCGTCTTCCGCCGCTTGGCTGTTGGAGAAGAAGGCTCGGCAGGCATAAAACACCTTCTTGCGGTATCGCGCGAAGAGTTCCGCAAAGCACTCGTTATCCCCAGCTCGCGCTGCGCGTTGGGCGAGTTCCTCATCCGGTAGCGCCATCATGGGCTGTCCTATGCTATCCGGGGGCTGCCCTATTCCGGCACAGCCCGAAATGGCGAGCGGGCCTTCTCGTTAGTCAGCAATCCACGAACGATTCTCGCCAACAGGCTAACGAGATGTCAGGATCCGAAAGCCCAGAGTACTCGCTTGCAATCTGTCAAGCAAGTCCCAACGGTACGATGCCAGCGGGGCAGACTGCGCTTGACGGGCATGTTGTTTACCATATATACGCATTAGCAACAGTGCCTCGACATCCCTTGCCGCCGGAAGTGCGCCCAACGCGGTTTCTATATGATGTAGAAGCGCGTGATTTTTTCACGTTTCATGGCAATGAAGGGGCCGGCGACAAAGCCGGGCAAAACGCCCTAACCGATGGCCTTCGACCCTTACCGCGGTTGTCGCAAGAATTCTCATTTCCCCGCTTTCTTTTTGCAGTAAGAGTTGGCTTAACGTTTTGCAACCTTCAATTGCGCCGCTCCTGGCTGCTAGAGTCGGAGCGCCATGCCAACTCTGCCCGAGCGCCGCATCCTCATCCGCTGGATGTTCGACGCAGTCGCTTGTCTGCTCCTGTTTGGCCACCGGTTCACGGTCTACTCCGTCCTGCACGCGGATTACTGGGCCGGACTGTTCTTCGCCAAGCGCACCGCCGGTTATTACTTCTTCATGGCCGCGGTGTACTTCTATATCTTGGCGACGCCGCTGCTTTGCTGGCTCACCGCTTCCGGCTTGAAGCGAAATAAGGGCTGGTGCCGCCCGGTTGGCATTTTCGCCTCCGGTCTGCTGGTTTTGGGGTTCCCCTGGATCACCATCGCCGGCGCTATCGGCCTGCGTTTTTTCACCGCCTCCTCCTCCAGCGCCGCTCCGCCGGCCACGCCCGCCACCGTGAAGCCGACTACGGATTTCTGGTTATCCAAACGAAAGTCGAAACTGCAGCCGATCGTGATGGGCATCGTCGTATGGGTGGCGGTGTTCTGGTCGAGCGCCTGGTTTGCCATCCACGCTCATCGCGCCGGCATGCCCGGCTTGCATCGGGGTCAGGCGTATTGGCTCTGGTTCTTCCTGTTTGTTCTCCTTGCCACCAGCCTGCATGAGTCCGGGCACGCGCTCGCCGCCTGGGCGGTAGGCTTTAAGCTGCGGGTGATCTCGATCGGGCCTTTCACCTTCTGGCGGGACGGCGCTCGGTTCCGATTCCGCTTCGATCTGGCGCGTCTGTTCGAGTTCGGGGGATATATGGGCGCAGTTCCGGTTTCCGATCGCAATCTGCGCTGGAACGAGATTGCCGTCATTGCCGCCGGCCCCATCGCCAACGTTTTGACCTGCCTGGTTTGTCTGGACGCGTTTTTCCTCCTGCCCGGAACCGCCTGGCAGCAGTACTGGTGGATCCCGGCTCTGAACGCGCGCCTCGCCTTCGCCTTAGCCTTGGGCAACCTGATCCCGCTCGGCTACTGCGACGGCAGCATGCTTTTCCATCTCATTCTTGGGACGCCCGCCGGCCGCTTGTTGCTCGAGCACAAGCGCATCATGCAGATCGCCGAAGATGCCGAGGCTTGTCACGGCCGGGCCGAGTTCTACCAAGAAATCGAGCTGCACGAGGCCATGCTGGCGCGCGCGGTCGCGTCCGGCAAGGATAACGCCTTCACCATCGCCGCCTGTCACCAGGCCCTCGGCTCCGGGTATGCGAATGTCGGGGATTGGCCCTCGGCCGAGATGCACTACCGCAAGTGCCTGGAGTTCGAAGGCGAGCTCGCCGCCAACCCGAGCCTTGCCGCCAACACCTGGTGCGGCCTGCATCTGGTTTCCTGCTTCCGCCATCATCCCGCCGCGATCGGGCCGGCCTATGCGAGCGCCGTCGCCATATTGGAAAAGCAAAAGACGACCGGCGGCGACCTTACTGGGCCCTCCGCCACATTCACCATGCTCGCCCAAATCCACCAGCACAGCGGCGCTTTTCAAACCGCGCTGGGCGAGATCGACCGGGGACTGAAAGCGCTTCCGCCGAAATCGGACGCATTGAGGCGCGCCCGCCTGCTGCGCGTCCAGGCCGCATGCCGTCTGAATCTGGGCGAAACCGATGCCGGCCTGGCCGTCGCCAAACAAGCCGCCGCTCTCTACCGTTCCGCCAAGACCGCGGACTCTCGCCGCAACCTGGGCTGGGAGAACGTTGCCAACCTCGGTTACGACTTGTGGCGTGCCGGCGAATCCACGCTTGCCGTCGAGCTCCTGCGCGAGGGCATCGCTCAGCTCGAATCGGGCGGCGCCATTCCCGTTGCGACCGAATACCGCATCAAGCTTGCCGGCGTGCTGCGCCAACTCGGCCGGCCGCAGGAAGGTTTCGCCGAACTGCCCGCGGAGCCAGGGCTCGCGCCCATCCTGAAGCGACAATTACTCGCCGAGCGTGCCGAACTCAACCTCGCGGCGGGCCGTCCCAAGCTTGCCATGGCCGATGGCCACGAACTCGTCGCCCTCTGGCGCGCGCACCCCTGCGCGCCCGAACCCGAGATTGCCTCCGCCGAAGCGCTTCTCGCCCAGGCGCTCCTCGCCGCCGGGAATCTTGCCGAAGCCGAAACCCTCGCACTCGAGGCCGCCGATGTGCTCGGCCCCTGGCAGCATCCCGACGCCGCAAGCTGCCTCATCACCGTGGCCCTGGCGCGATCGCGATCCGGCGACGAATCGGCATCCAGCCGAATCGAAGAGGCGTTTCGCCTCATCGACAAGGACGTGCTGCTGCCCGGCGCCGAAAAGGCGCGCCTGAGAGAAGCTGAGGAACGCCTGGTGGGCCAATTCACAGCCGCCGTCCCAGTCGCTGCGCCAGCGTTAACTGCTCCTCGGTGTGGGGACCCGCACCTCAATTAGTACACCGTGGCCGGGGCGGGAGCGAATCGAAACGGCGCCGCCGGCGCTGCGGGCGCGGGCGCGCATGCCGGTGAGGCCCATGCCGCCGCTCGCGGGCGCGGCGGGAAGGCCGCGGCCGTTGTCTTCGATGGTGAGACGGAATTCCCTGCCCTGCCGGTCCATGCGGATGGCAACGCGGGTGGCGCCGGAATGGCGGGCGACGTTGGTGAGCGCCTCCTGGGCGATGCGGAACAGATGAGTTTCGGTTTCCTCGGGCAGACGGCCGGACTGGCTCGCTTGGACTTCGACTTCGATACCGGTGCGGGCGGCGAAACCTTCGGCCAGCCAGCGGACGCCGGCTTCCAAACCGAAATCGTCGAGGATGGTCGGGCGCAAGAGCTGCGACATCTGGCGCACGTTGCCGATGGCTTCGTCAATCAGCCTGGCGCAGTCCTCAAGCCGCTCGGAGCTGCCTTTGGCGCTCAGGGCGGCTAGATTGGTTTTGACCGCGGTCAGCGACTGGCCGAGCTCGTCGTGCAGCTCGTGGGAGAACCGCTGAGCGGTGGCCTCCTGCGCTTCCATGAGGTGCCACGAGACGCGCGCCAGCTCCGCCGATTGCGCCTCCAGGCCGCGAATCAGGCCGCCGGCCATGCGCACCGTGACGGCGGCAAAGACCAGGGCCAGCAGCACGCTGGCGGCGGTGAAGACCACGGTGGTGAAGAGCAGCCCGGCCGAGCGCCGGTCGATTTCGGCCTGCGCCGCGCCGACCTTGCGGTATTCGGCCTCGACCAGCCGCGCCACTACGGAAAGAAAGGCTTCATGGTCGCGGAAGAGCTCGGCCGGAGCAAATGTTTCGGGCGCGTCTTCGGCTAAAATGCCGCGGGCTTCGGCAGAGAAGGTGAGCGAGGACTGCTTCAAACGCAACCAGAGCGCGCTCTCTTGGGTTTTGGCGCCTTCGGCCGAGATGCGGTCGATATCGCGATCGGCCTCGTCGAGCTGTTTCAGGATTTGGCCCATATCGACCGAATCGGGATCGCGGGCCAGGACCGCGAAAACGTCGCTTACGCTGGCCTGCTGGCGCTCTAATTCGTCGATTAGACGGGCGGTGACGGATTGCTCCTCCACCAGGCTGGCGGCGCTGAGCTGAATCGAGTGAATGTTGCGCGCGCCCACCACGGCGGCGGCGACGAGCAGCAGGATCACCAGGGCGAAACCGGCAATCAGGGTGATGAAGACGTTGCGGTAGGTGATCTCGCGGGAGAGCATACAGCTAAGGCTAAGTTATCAGTTGTCAGTCGTCAGTTATCAGTTTCCTAAATAAAGCTTAACCGCGGATGGTCCAAATTCGGTAGGGTTTGTAGCCCGGCCAGGCTATCGGATATTTTGCCGGTTCCTTCAAGATGGAATTGTGAGCGGGCAGTGAGGCCCGCCGGGAGAAAAAGAAATGAAAAAGACGCTGACAACCCTTTCACTGGCACTCGCCATGGTGCCGTTCACTTTCGCCGCGCAGACCGCTCCGCCCGCCGCCGGCAGCACGCCCAGCACGTCGACGACGGCGAAGCCGGCTACCAAGACCAAGAAGCATACCAAAGCGGTAACCAAGAAGAATTCGACCGCCGCGCCCAAGACGGCTGCGAGCGGAACCTCGAAGTAAGTCTCGCGGAGCTCGGAGGAAAGAGGGGGTGGCGAAAGCTGCCCCTTTTTTGTTGAATGTGCGGGGCTGCGCTTGGCCGATGGGGTCCACGCGGTTCGGCACACGGCAAGAAAAGCCGAGACGAATCTCGGCTCTGCAGCCTTGACAGGCCGCGCCACGAGGAGCCGGCCGTCCCACGGCTACGAAACTCTGGGGACGCGGTGACTCTCGCGGTCCATTTCGGCGGCCCAGCGAAGATAGCGGAGCAACGCTCTCCGCTCGCGCCATGTGAGCGACCAGAATTCGCGAAACGTAACCTGATCGGCGTGGACGCCCCAATACGTTTCCAGGCGCCAGCGCAGATAGGGGCTCTTCCAGGGCCGCAGGCGGTAGCCGCGAGTCAACCGCCACAGCAACAGGATCATGGCTGCTCTTTTTTGGCGGGCGGCTGGAACTCGGAGGAAGCCCTGGCGGGCGGCGCGGCCTGGTCCGGGGTGGCGTAATAGCCGCTGCGGGTGCGGACGGTGGGGTGGCCGGGCGCATTCACCGCGATGCGGATCTTACGATAGGAAGAATCCATGGCCTGGTCCGAGGGAGTGTACTCGATGGTGTACTGGCTGCGAATGTCGCGCGCCACGCGCTGGGCAATCTGGTCCACCTCGGCCAGCTCGCGGGGGAAGTAGGATTCGCCGCCGGTGGCGGTGGCCAGGTCTTCCAGCGCGCGCTTGGCGCGGTTGGCTTCGCGCCGCTCCTCTTCGCTCAGCAACCCGACCGCGTAGATCAGCACGTCGCTTTGCTGCGAGGCTTTGACCAGGTTCTCCAGGTTGATCACGCTGGAATTGTCGTTCCCGTCGGTCACCACTACCAAGACTTTCTTATCGCGGTGGGCTTTCTCCTTGAGGTGATCGATAGACATGCGGATGGCATCGCGCATGGCGGTGCCGCCGCGGGCATCGATGCGGCTGAGCGCCTCCTCCATCTCGGAGGTATCGTTGGTGAAGTCCTTACCGTGCGGCAGGTCGAGGAAAGCCTCATCGTTGAAGTTCACCACGAAGACTTCATCGTCGCGGTTGGAGGCCTTGACCAGGGCCAGGGCGGCGGCGGCCACTTTGGCCCTTTTTTCGCGCATGCTGCCGCTATTGTCGATGATCAGGCCGAGCGAAACCGGCACGTCCTCGCGTTTGAAGACCTTGACGGTTTGTTGAATTTCGTTTTCGTAGACGGTGAACGCCGATTGCTTGAGGTCGGTTACCAGGTGCCCGCTTCTATCCACCACGGTGGCGTGACACACCACCAGGCGGGTATCGGCGCGAAAGACCGCTCCCGATTCGTCGGGCGCGCCGGCGGGCGGTTTCTGCTGGCCATGAAGCAACAAAGCTGTGCCCAGAAAAACGGCGCCAAGCAGCGTGCCAGCCAGCGGAATCATAACCTTCACTTGCTTATTGAACGGGAGCATAATATCCCAGTCTCCAGAAGGGCCGCAGCGGCGGCAGCCCGCGCGGCGGAACGATCTTGACCAGGACACGGTGGTACTTGCCATCGCGCTGCGCGTTCAGCGGGCTGTATCCCAGCACGTACTGGTTGCGCAACTCCACGCCGATTTTGGCAGCGACGTCGGGCAGCTCATTCAGGTTGTCGACCGAATACTGCCGGCCACCCGTCTGTTCGGCGATTTCGGTGAGCAGGGCCGGCCCGCTGGCCTCCTCGGGCGTACGGCCGCGCGCGCCGGCATCTTCATAAATGCCGATGGCATAGATTTGGGTGTCGGCTTCCTTGACCAGATCTTTGATCTCGTTCTCGGTGTAGCGGCTGTTATTGTCGCCACCGTCGGAAATAATCAGCAACGCCTTACGCGGGTTTTTGCCCCGTTTCATTTCATGCAGCCCGAGATACACCGCATCGAGCAGCGCGGTACGGCCCTTGGACTGTGTAAATGTAAGACGGTTCTGGATCTCCTCCAGGTTTCGAGTAAATGGCTGAATCAGGCTGGCCGTATCGTTGAACTGCACCAGGAAGAATTCGTCCTCCGGATTGGCGGTTTTGAAGAACTGGGAAACCGCCAGGCGGGACTTTTCAAGCTTGTGACCCATGCTGCCGCTGCAATCGAAAATCACCCCCACCGAAAGGGGCGCGTCTTCGCTCGAGAACTGCGAAATATCCTGTTCCCTTTTATCCTCGAACAGGCGAAAGTTTTCTTTTTCCAGACCGGTGACGAAGCGGTTCATGGGGTCGGTCACGGTGACCGGGATCAGCACGAGGGTGCTGTCCACCCTAATGTTCGCCTTGGGCAAAACCTCGGCTTTCTCAGGAGTTTTGGTGCGCGGAATGCTGACGGACTGCTCCTGGGCGTTCAGGGAAAGCAACAATCCGAGGCCGAAGATGCCCGCACACGACAGCTTCATAAGGGAGGGCAGCATGGCCGCTAGCCATCCTTTCTTTCCCAAGTCTAGCACACGGATTTTTGTGGTAACCTAGCGTGTGCCGCGTAAAATTCTGGGCGTGATTCCCGCTCGGTTCGGTTCCTCTCGTTTTCCCGGAAAAGCTCTCGCTCCCATCGCCTCAAAACCCATGTTGCAGCACGTTTATGAGCGCGCGCGCATGGCCCGCTATCTGACTTCGGTCGTGATCGCCACCGACGACGACCGCATTTACCAGGCGGCGCGGGAGTTCGGCGCGCGGGTGCGGATGACCCGGAGCGACCACCCCTCGGGAACCGACCGGGTAGCGGAAGTGGCGGCGTCCGAGAATGCCGATATCGTGGTGAACATCCAGGGCGACGAGCCGCTGATCGATCCGGCGGCCATCGACGCCGCGGTTTTGCCGGTTGAGCACGACCCCGACGTGGCCATGGCCACGCTCAAAAAACGCATCGAAGATCCGCGCGAGATCGACGATCCCAACGTGGTGAAGGTGGTCACCGACCTGGCCGGCGACGCCGTGTATTTTTCGCGCTGCCCGATTCCGTTCGATCGCGACCGGGCGGCCGATACGCGTTATTTCAAACATATCGGGCTGTATGTCTATCGCACGGATTTTTTGTGCGCCTACCCGGGGCTGCCGGTAGGGCCGCTCGAGCGGACCGAACGGCTGGAGCAGCTTCGGGCACTCGAAAACGGTTTCCGCATTCGCGTGGCGGAAACCGAGTACGAATCGATCGGGGTGGATACGCCCGCGGACCTGGAGTGCGTGGCGCGTCTATTTGAAATGTCCATGGAGAGGAGGTAAGGGGGATGGCGAAGTATATTTTCGTGACCGGCGGGGTGGTCTCGTCGTTGGGCAAAGGGATTGCGGCGGCATCCATCGGGTGCCTGCTGGAGAGCCGGGGGATCAAGGTCACTTGCCAGAAATGCGACCCATATCTGAACGTGGATCCGGGCACAATGAGTCCGTTTCAGCACGGCGAAGTCTTCGTTACCGACGATGGCGCGGAAACCGATCTCGATCTGGGTCACTACGAACGCTTCACCCACGCGCGGCTGACGCAGAGCAACAACGTGACGTCGGGCCGGATTTACGAGACCATCATCACCCGCGAACGGCGCGGCGACTACCTGGGCAAGACGGTGCAGGTGATTCCGCACGTCACCAACGAAATCAAGGCGGCCATGAAACGCGTGTCGCAGGACGCGGACGTGGTGATCGTGGAGATCGGCGGGACAGTGGGCGATATCGAATCGCTGCCGTTTCTCGAAGCCATCCGGCAGATGCGCCACGAGCAAGGGCGCGCGAATTGCAGTTTCGTGCACGTCACCCTGGTGCCGTGGATCGCGGCGGCGCGGGAGCTGAAGACCAAGCCGACGCAGCACAGCGTGAAGGAGCTGCGCGCCATCGGTATTCAGCCGGACATTTTGATCTGCCGGTCGGAGCGGCTGATTTCGCAGGAGATGAAGGAGAAGATCGCGCTATTTTGCGACGTGGACGTGGAAGCGGTGGTGACGGCGCGCGACGTGAAATCGGTTTACGCCGTGCCGATCGGGTTCGCCGACGAAGGGGTGGACGAGATCGTGCTGCGGCTGTTGAAGCTGGACGCGCCGCCGCGCGATTTGACGGCATGGATGGCGATGCTCGATCGGCTGGAGAATCCGACCGGCGAAGTGAACATCGGGCTGGTGGGCAAGTACGTGGAATACGAGGATTCCTACAAGAGCCTGAAAGAGGCGCTGCTCCACGGCGGGCTGGCGCATGGGCTGAAAGTGAACATTCACTGGATCGAGGCTGAAGACCTGACGGCGGAAAACCGCGAGCAGGAACTGGAGGGTTACGACGGAATTCTGGTTCCCGGCGGATTCGGAAAGCGCGGGATCGAGGGGATGCTGCAGGCCATTCGCTATGCCCGCGAGCGCAAAGTGCCGTATTTTGGCATCTGCCTGGGCATGCAGACCATGGTGATCGAATACGCGCGCCACGTGTGCGGGCTGGAGGATGCCGATTCCACCGAGTTCAACCCGGGCACGCCGCACCGCGTGATTTACAAGCTGCGCGAGCTGAAGGGCGTGGAGGACCTGGGCGGCACCATGCGCCTCGGCGGCTGGCCGTGCAAGCTGCTGGAAGGCAGCTTCGCGCAGCGCGCCTACGGCACCCGCGAGATCAACGAACGCCATCGCCACCGCTACGAATTCAACCGCGAATACGAGGCGCAGTTGACGGCCGCGGGGCTGCGCATCACCGGCGAAACGCCGGACAACACGTACGTAGAGATCTGCGAGCTGGGCGACCACCCCTGGTACCTGGGCTGCCAATTCCACCCCGAGTTCAAGTCGAAGCCCATGGAGCCGCATCCGTTGTTCAAGGCGTTTGTGGGTGCGGCGCACGAGTATCGGCAGAAGCGCTTGCGGCGCCCGGCGGCTTCGGAGCCGGTTTACTTCCGTGCCCATTGAGTATGCGGCGTTTGGGCCGGCGAAGCCGCTGGTGCTGATCGCCGGCCCGTGCGTGATCGAATCCGAAGAGCATGTGCACTTCATGGCTCGAGCGATTCGAAAGGCGGTGGGCGATTTCGTTTTCAAGGCGTCTTTCGACAAGGCCAACCGCACCAGCGCGGGGGCGTATCGCGGGCCTGGGTTCAAGGAAGGGCTGCGGATTCTGGCGGGCGTGAAAGCCGAAGGCTTCCCGATTCTGACCGATATCCACGAGCCCGCGCAGGCCGAAGCCGCGGCCGAAGTGGCCGACATTCTGCAGATTCCGGCGTTCCTGTGTCGGCAGACGGACCTGCTCGAAGCGGCCGGACGCACCGGCCGGATCGTCAACATCAAGAAAGGCCAGTTCGTGGCGCCGCACGACATTCCTCGCGCCGCGGAAAAGGTAGCCTCCACCGGCAACTCGCAAGTGGTGCTGACCGAGCGCGGCTCTTCTTTCGGCTATAACAACCTGGTGGTGGATATGCGCGGCCTGAAGATCATGCGCGACGCGGGATGGCCGGTGGTATTCGACGCCACCCACAGCGTGCAGCTTCCGGGCGGAGCGGGAAAGCAATCGAGCGGCCAGCCGGAGTTCATCGAGCCGCTGGCGCGGGCGGCGGCAGCCGTGGGCGTGAATGGCATTTTCGTGGAGACGCACGATGCGCCGGAGCGAGCGCTGTCGGATGGACCCAATGCGCTGCGGCTCGATCTGTTGGCCGGGTTTTGGGAAAGGGTGAAGGCCGTGGATGGGGTGGTGAAGGGGATGGGGGGCGGGAAGTGAGACGAAGGACATCTTAGTGGCTAGTCTGTTGCACCCGGAGAATTGGCCGGGCCGGAACTGAACTGGAGCGCAATCGACGGACGTCGGCAAACCGCTCCCTCACGGTCGCGGCTCGGACTCGCGGCTCTCCGGACGGACCGAAGACGACGGAACTTATTTCAGCGGCGAAAAGTCGGTCGGATCCATGAAGACCGATTCGACCTTCTCGACGATTTTGCCCGCGGCTTCCGATTCGGCGGAGACCTTTTTCCATTCGGGGTCGGCGCGGAATTCGGCCCAGTTCTTTTCGGCCGCCTCTCGGCTGGGATGGGCGAGAATGTGAATCAGCGTGTTCTTGGAGCGCGCGGGATCGCTCGGCACCCAATAGCCGACGCTTTCCATCCCATGACGCTTGAAGATGGCGATGGTGTGGTCGCGAAAGCGCGCCTTCAGCGCATCGAGCTTACCTTCGTAACAGGTGTAGGTGCGCAACTCATAGACGCGATTCTGCGCAGGGGCATTGCCGGCGATCGCGGCAAGAGACAACAGAGCGAGTAGTAGGCGATTCATAACGGTGATTTACCAATTCTATAGCGAATCGCCGCCTGGCTGGCCGCCGTGTTTGGCACTCACCGGTAGTTCTTATTGTCGAGCTTGGTCAGGTCCAGCGAGTCGGGCAGTACACCTACAGCCACAATAGCGAAGGTAAAGACCTTGGTTCCGGGTTCCAGGTGGCCGCCGAAGGCTTTCTCCGGGTTGGCCAAGGTCATGTGGGCGTGGATACGCCCGTTCATGACGAAGCCGTTCATGGAGATCAGGTCGGCCGGCGCGGTGGGGTCCTGCTCGAACATGTTCCTGGACGGGAAGTCGCGATTACTCACCTGGTGTACCTGGTAGCTGATCACCGATCCCGCGCCGGAAAGGATCACGGCGTTCTGAATGTGGTTCTGCTTGATCACGTCTTGAAGGCCGGCGAGCAGGTCGGCCTGGTATTTGAAGCGGAAAATCACCACTCGCTCGAACTGGCTGGAAACGGCGTAGGCCTCGGGCACCTCCGGGTTATTCGGCTTATGGTCCGCGGCCGAAGGCGGGTTGGTGACTTCGTGGCGCGTCTGTTGGGCAAAACACAATGAGAGGGCGCAGGCTAAAACAATCGGGATTCGCATGCAAACAGGATAGCGCCCGGCTGCTGGCGGGGCAGGTTTGGCTGGCGCATGAAAGCGCCGGGATGAGTCCCGGCGCGGCAGACTGAGAGTCCGCGCCACGGCGAATGGCAGCGAACTACGCTGCCACCGGCCGCGGCTTGAGGCCGACGGTTTCGAGCAGGCCTTTCCACTTGCGCAGAAACAGCTCTACCAAGTTCAATACCAGGGCCAGCGCCAGCAGCAAGGGCCAAAGGCGCATGGTGGAGTGCACGCCGCGTCCGCCGGCGTCGAAAATCTGGCTCGGGGAGGGGCGGAAACGGCCTCCGGTGGCGGCGGCGATCTGGCGCAGCAGGCTCTCGTTGTTGCCGTATTCGGTCATCTCGTCTTCCTGGCGGTAGAACCCGACCTCCGGGAAGGCTCGGGAATCGGCCAGCGGTCGAATGCGGAACAAGCCCTGGCTGGAGCCGATGGCGAGCCGCCCGCGATAATGGCCGGCGGTCACTTTGCCCACCTTGAGCGGCGCTTGAAAACCGCCGGGGCCGAGCACGAAGATGTCGGGACCGGCGGCCGGCTCCTCCACGTTCGACGAAAGCCGGTAATCTACGACCAGCTCGTTCGAGGCCGGATCGAAATCGGCCGCGGTTTCGCTTTCGGGCGCGTGCGGCAGCAGGTCGTGGAAGATGTTCGCCCAGAAGCGATCGAATCCGGGCCAGGTGACCCAGTTGGAAGCCCAGCGGTTCTTGGCGTCGGAAGTGAACACGGCCACGCGCCCCAGTCCGTATTGCCATCGCACCAGCAGCGGATCGCCGCGGTCGGCTTCGAGAATCGTCTCGGCTGTGGGGCGAGACTGAAATCGCACGTAGCCGCGCAGCGCCGGGGCACGGGCCATATCGACGCCGTTCAGCACTTCGGCCTGCTCTAGAATTCTAGGCGTGACCGATTTTTCGATGGCCGTGATGCCGGTGTGCTCCTCCACGTCGCGCAATAGGATTTGCTCCAGCCCGGCCGGATCGTTCAGAAAATAAGATTTGCCTTCGGCGCTGGCCGCCACGCGCTCCAGGAAGGTGCGATTCACATCCTGCCCCAGTCCCACCGTGGAAATGGTGACGTGACTGGCCAGAGCCTGTTTGGAGAGCGTCAGGCTGTCGCCTTCCTCGGAAATTCCATCGGTCAGCAGCACGATGTGCTTATAGGCAGCGCTCACCGGCATGACCTTTTGATAGGCCTCGGTAAGGGCCGGTGCGATCTGCGTACCGCCATCCGGCGTAATGCCGGAGATCAACCGGTTGATGGAAGCGCGGTCTGTCGCTTTGCGAATGGGAACCGCCCACTCGAACGAATTATCGAAGATCAGCACGCCCACCGAATCGATGGGACGGAGATTTTCCACCACGCCGATAGCGGCCAGGCGGGCAAGCTCGATTTTGCGGCCTTCCATGGAGGAAGACTTATCGATGATCAGGACTACCGCCGTGCCTTCGGGCGAACGCGGCGGGGCCAGGCGGGCGGGCAGGGTTCGCTCCAGCGGGTCCTCTTCCCTTCCCTGCTTATCGACGTAGACGTTGTGCTCGCCGGCGATCCACACCAGGCCGCCGCCGCGCTTCACATACCGCTCCAAGGCGGCTTTGCGCGCCGCCGGAATCTGCTCCATGTCCCAGTTGTTGATCACCACGAGCTGGTAATCATCCAGTTTCTCGGGCACGCCGTCGGGAGCGCGATCGATGGTGAACTGGTTGGCCTCGAGGATGTGGGCCAGATGGGTTTCGCTGGCGGCGGGATCGCGCGAAACCACCAGCGCGCGCGGGCCGCGCAGGGTCACGGCGTCTTCGAAGCGGGTTTCGCCCAGGTTGGCGGCGGCAATCTTCCCGGCCAGCGCAATGGCGCCCGCCGAGTTCACGCTGGCATCGAGGCGCAGGCGGTTGACGCCGCGGTCGAGCGCGACCCGGTTCGAGCCGATGGTGCGGCCATCAGCGGTCAGTTCCACGGTACCATCCGCGGCGGCGGGCGATTCCACGGTGATCTCAAGCGGGAAGCGCTCTCCGCTGAAGACCTGGCCGGGAACGCTCACCGAATCGAGCAAGAGCTGCGGCTTGGCGCGGCCGGCGAGCGGCGCCGTATCGATGGGAATGGCCAACTGCTCGGCCTGCCAAATCGCGCGGGCTACGCTGCCCAGGTTGGCGTTGCCGTCCGAAACCAGCAGCAGGCGCGGCACCAGCCCCGCCGGGAGGCCAGCTTCGCCGTCGCGGATGGCGGATTCCAGGTCGGTGGCCCGGCCGCCGGCGCCGGCGGTATATTGCAACTGCCATCCACGCTTGCCGCGCTCTTCGCGCGTGGCGACGCGGGTGCCGCGGGCGAAGGGAATGACGCGCATCCAATGGCGGCCGCGGGCGCGTTCGAGCATGTCGGCGAGAATCGATTCGGTGCGCAGGTCGGCGGGCGTGAGGCTGGCGGAGGTATCGGCCAGTAATGCCACCGCAACCTTGCTTTCGACCACATGGACAGTGGGTTCGGCGAGGGCCAGCAGGATGGCGGTCATGGAGGCGGCTTTGAGAGCCAGCGCCAAACGGCGAGTGGAGTTACGCCAGTCCCACATGGCCCAGACCACGGGGGCTAGAGCGAAGAGCAGGAGCCAGGGGCGGACGAAAGTCATTGCACGGCTCCGGAGCTGTAGGGCGGACCCCCTGGTCCGCAGCCGGCCCCCCGGCCGGCTCTTCGCCCGCATCGAGGCTGGATTCCCGCGGAGAAGAGCGGGACGAGGGCGTCCCGCGCGGACCAGGGGGTCCGCCCTACTAACGATGCCGTGCCGCCTTGCGAAAAGTATGTGGCGTTAGGCTTTAGCCCGCCACGTGCGAAGCTCATCGGCGCACCTCGGCCGGGCGGGCGGCGGCTCGGCGAGTCCGGATCGGCAACGGCCTTACGGATCCGCGCGCGCGGCGGAAACGGGCGAACAGCAGATACTCAGCGATGAGCGCGACTCCGCCCAAAAGCGCCAGCAAAGGCCAGATGTCGGTCACGGCTTCTGCCGCGGCGGCAAAATGAGGCAATCCGCGGCGCGCGCCAGAAGGCGGCGTCCACCGCGTTTCGGCCAACTCCGGCAAGGTGAGGGAGTAATCGTATTCGCGGTCGCCCGCCACCACGCGCACGTTGCCCGGCGCGCCGGCAAAGAAGCCGACAGTGCGGCCGGAAAGGGTGAAAGGCACGGGTTTGCCATCGTCGGCGCTGACTTTGATGGCGGAGGGCTCCTCGGTCTGGTCCAGCACGAGCTGGATGGCGCCCACGCTGGTGGCGCTAAACTCCGAGCGCCGGAAAATCTCCGGCGAAGCCCAGCGCACCAGGTTGGCAAACAGCAGCGGCGTGGCCAGGGTGTAGCGCATGCCGGTGCGTCCCGGATGAAATCCCAGCACGGCGATTTTGGGCACGCCGGGCCGCGCCACCACCACCGGGCCGGCCTCCACTTCGCCGATGCGCACGTCGCTCGGAGCCGCTTCGAAAACCGAGGCGTGGTCCAACTGAAAATCCTTGGCGCGCATCCCGGCGGAGAGCGGATCGCCGGCGTCCCAGCGCGCAAACGGGACGTTTTGCACTTGCGTACGGATGGGCACGGGCGAACCGTTGGCGGGCGGATCGATCCATACCGAATCCGCGCGCGGCCGCTGGGCAGGCGCGAAACGGTCCAGAATGACCAAGCCGGAGTCGTTGGGGCGATATTCCGCGGGCAGGCGGTAAACCGCCGCGACGTGCGGGAGCGAGGACAGCACCGGCCGCAGCAAGTCCGGCTCGGCGGAATATACGGTCACCGCCAAAGTGGGCTGGGCGGGCAATTCTAATTCCACGTGGTCGTCCTCGGGAAAGGCATCGTGCGGGGTCAGCGTCACGGCCAGAATTCCCGCCGCTGAGGTGCGCCAGGTGAAATCGGCTTCGCCATCGGCGCCGGCGTCAAGCGTCAGCCGGCGGCTTCCGACAGGTACGCGGGTGGGCGCTTGGGGTGGTCCGAAATTCACGGAAACGATGACGGTGCGGCTGCCCGCGGCGCTCCCAGTGGCAGCATAGTTTCGAGCCGAAACGAAGATCTCCCACTCCTCCGGGTCGGCGGCCGAGCGGCGCAGGCCGATTTTGCGCAAGCCGCAATTCTCCACCGAATCGTTCACCAGCAATGTGCGCAAATTGGCGGGAGGAACGGCGGCGGTGTCTGGATCTACAGTGCGGTTCGAACCGGCGAAGGCGATTTCGCCGGCATTGCGGCCATCCTGGCTCAGAACATGCTGAGCGAAGGCCAGTGCCTGTTCGAGATGCAGCGCGGTGGACGAAGGCTGGGAGGCGCGAATGGCAGCTTCGAGCTTGCCGCGGTCGGGCTCGAAAGACGTGGCGGGCGTGGCCAGGCCATCGGCGCGCACCAGCATCACCCGATCGCGGTGCGGGAGCGAGCGCACGTATTGGATGGCGCGAAGGCGGGCCACGTCCATCAGAGCATGATTGCCGGAGCGGGCGGCCATCCAGGCCGAGGTGTCGAGAACCAACACGTGGTCGCGGCCGGCTTCGGCGGAGGCGCCGAATCGCAACTGCGCAATGGCCAGCAGCAGTAGCGCCATGCCGAGCAATTGCAGCACCAGCGACCATGGCTGCTGAATATGGTGACGCCGCGCCGCCGCTGCCGGCTGCTCCGCGGCGATCCAAAAACGCAGCGTGGAGACCACCTGCCTGCGGCGGGACCGATCCAGAAGATACAGCGCGACCGAGATGGCCGCCACCGAGCCGAATACGGCCAGAAACTGCGCCAGGGATAGGTTCAGAAAGTACACGGGGCCTCGGAGCGTGCTGAAAAGGGCTGCTTCCCCTGGCTAGGAGACCACAGGCTAAAGTCTAATACCGCATACTTTTGTGTCTGTGACACACCAGTTGTAGGGCGGACCCCCTGGTCCGCAGCCGGCCCCCCGGCCGGCTCATCGCTGGTGTCGGAGACTTGACGCGTGGGGAAAAGAGCGGGACGAGGGCGTCCCGCGCGGACCAGGGGGTCCGCCCTACTAATGATGATGCGCCGGCTCTTGCGAAAAGTATGTGGCATTAGACTCTCCAGAAACCCATTCTGGAGAGCCTGTGAAAGCTCTTTTCAGCAACCTCTCTCCTCATGCGATTCCCCGCGCGCGGATCAGCTCGCCGAAGACCGCCTCCTCCAGCGGCAGATCGGTGGAAATCCCCGCGTAGCGGCCGCCGCTGCGCAAAGCCACGGTCTCGATGCCCGCCGAAAACTCGTCGAAAGCACGTGTGTAGCGGGCGCGCGCGCCCTCGTCGAAATCGAGCTTCAGGTGCTCGCCGCTCTCGGCATCGCGCAGCTCCAGTTCCCCCAGCCAGGGCGGCGTCCGGTCCTGGGGCGCCCACAACTGCAGCAGCATCAGCTCGTGGCCGAAATCGGAGAGGTATTCGAGCGCGCGCTCGCAGCCGTGATCGTCGAGAAAATCGGAAATGATAATCGCCAGGCCGCGCTGCGGATAGGATTCGATGAATTCGCGCACCATGGCCTGGTAGTCGGTGGCGCCGCCGGCGGCGATGGCGGCGATGCTGTCCATGACGCCGGGAAAGCGGTGGCGTCCGCCGCTCGAAATCACGCGCCTCGAAATCCGGCGGGTGAAACCGTGCACCTCGATGCTGTCCAGCCGGACCAATCCCACGTAGCACAGCGCCGCGGCCAGGCGGCGCGCGTATTCGAACTTGACGCCTCCGTGCGCCAGCATGGAGTCGCTGGTATCCACCAGCATGCGCAAGGGCACGCGCGGTTCGGTTTGGAACATCTTCAGAAAAAGCTTCTCCAGGCGCAGGTAGGCGCGCCAGTTCACCGCGCGCAGGTCGTCTCCGTTATGAAAATTACGGTGGTCCAGAAACTCCTGGCCCGGCCCGGCCAGGCGCGAGAGATTATGACCGCCGACCAACCCGGCGAACGACCGCTGCCACAGGATCGTCAGACGCTCCAGCTTTTCCAAAAATTCCCGATTGAGGATCGGCTCGGCGGCCATACGCTTCCTACGCGGCGGAAACTTGCGCGGTTACGTCCTGGATGAGATCGGTCAGGATGGTCTCGGGGGTCTGGCCGTCGGCGTGGGCGTCGAAATTCAGAATGATGCGATGGCGCAGCACCGAGGGCGCCACCTGGCGCACATCTTCGGCGGCCAGGTGGAAGCGCCCGCGCATCAGCGCCAGCACGCGTCCGCATTCCACCAACGCCTGGGCGCCGCGTGGCGAGCTGCCGTAACGCACGTATTTGCGAGCCAGCGGATGAGCTTCCCTCTGCTCCGGCTGGGTGGCCATCACCAGTTGAATGGCATACTCCTGCACATGCGGCGCCACCAGCACGCGGCGGCACACCTGTCGCACCTGCAAAATCTCTTCCCGGTCGAGCACCGCGTCGGGGGCGATTTCCTCGCGCGCAATGGTCCGCTCCACGATGCGGCCGAGCTCCTCGCGGCTGGGATAAGCCACCAGGATCTTCATGAGGAAGCGATCGATCTGGGCCTCCGGCAGCGGGTAGGTGCCTTCCATTTCGATGGGATTCTGGGTGGCCATGACCAGAAAAGGCCGCTCCAGCTCGTGCGTAACGGTGCCGCTGGTCACGGTGCGCTCCTGCATGGCTTCGAGCAGGGCCGACTGGGTTTTGGGCGTGGCGCGGTTGATCTCGTCGGCCAGCACGAGGTTGGCGAAGACCGGCCCCGGCTGGAAGCGCAGCACCTTGCCGCCGTGATCGTCGGTGTCTATGATCATGCTGCCGACGATGTCGGCCGGCATCAGATCGGGGGTGAACTGAATCCGGGAATATTTCAGGTGGAGCGTCCTGGCGAGAGTGCGCAGCAGTGTGGTTTTGCCCAAGCCTGGCACGCCCTCCAGCAGCACGTGGCCTCCCGCCAGAAGGCAGATTAAGACGCCTTCCACCACGTCGTCCTGTCCCACAATGATTTTCGAGATCTCCCGGCGGACAGCGTTCAACCGGTCGACCGCGGATTGAAGATCGGCTTGGGAACCCACATTTTAGTGTACACGAGGGAGTCGGTTCGTGGAGACGGGCGCACGGCGCACGGGCGCTGCGGCTGGCGACACCCCTGATTTACTGAAACTTCACGTTGTTCCTTAGTTCACCCACGGCGTAATAGCCCAGCCCGCTATCCAAAGAGGGCGGCGCACTGGTGCCGAATGTGACGAACTGGCTGGCCGTGGGCACGGTCACGAATACAAGAGCCGAGATCGCGTTCCCCGGATTGGTTGTCGGCGTCGCCGGCAGGTTGGCCAGGAAGTTGGACGGCACCGTGAAGCTCTGCGGCGCCATGTCGGAGAGACATGCAAACCCGCCGGACAGGTTCGAATCCGGGTTGCTGGAGTAGCCGAAGATCGCTACCGCCTGGGTCGAAGGGTTGCCCCCGCTCCAGAGGATCGTGAGCGCTTTGCTCCGGTCCACCACCGTGATCGAATCGCGATTCGTCCAGGCCGCCCCGGAGGGAACCTGCATGGTGTAGTGGAAGGGACCCACGTCCTTTCCCCCGGGCCCGGAAACGGTGTAGGTCCCCGGATCCAGGAAAGGCGTACTGGGCCCCAAACCAAGGGCCGCCCATCCGCCTCCGGTACCGAGCACACCCAAATAGGGGCTTACCTGCGAGTCCGAGTCCGAATAGGATGCGCCTTCGACCCCGTTCGGGCCCTGGATCGCGATGGCCGGCCCCGCGTCCAAAGGCACCGCCCCGTTGCCGGAGGACGGCAGTTGTCCGCCGAGCAGGCTATTCAAACCGCCGACATTGTTGTAGGACGTACAAGTGTTCATCGGCGGCAGGGAAGCGAACAGCGAGAACCCAAGGGTGCCGACTCCCGGCGACTGGTTGAACGTCCCCAGCGCGATATCCACGGTTCCGTTGCCGATCTTTAGGGCATTGGTGGGATCCGTGTACGACAGGCGCGCCAATCCAATGCTGGCATTCCTGCCGCCATTGCGCGACGTGGCGCTGAAAGGACTGCTGTCCGAACAGGGCTGGCGGTTGCCGTTGATCGCCATCGTCACCGTGTTGCTGGCATTGCCGTTCACAACCACCTGCAAGGGAACGTAGCAGCCCAGGGTCGCGTTGAGAGGAAGCTGGAAGTCGATCTGGTCCACGCCCGCCAGTCCCGGCGCGCGCCCCGCATAGGCCGGTGAGATCGTCAGGTTTCCCAGCTCCACCTGCACCGCGACCGGCAGCGAGGCCGCCGGCGCCGGCTGCGTGTCGGAAGCGCCTCCCGGCAGCGGCCCCAGCCCGGTGCCCCACAGGATCACGGTGTCTCCCGGCGCCGCCGTAAGACTGGTCATGTTGAGCGGCGTCTGCGTCGCCGAGACATAATTCTGAACGATTCCCGGCCCGCGCCCGCCGGACACCGTGAATGCCCCGAAGTTCGCCGGTACCACCTGCACCGCAGCCGGTGCGCTGGTGAGGCCGCCATAGCTCACCGTCACCTGCACCGTGCCGGCCGGGGTGTTGGAAGGCATCACCGCGTTGATCTGGTATTGCGCCACAAACAGTGGAATGGCATTCACCGATGTCGAGCCCTGCGTCACCTTCACGCTCACGCCGCCCAGGTTGGCGCCCAGCGGATAGCTGGTGGCGCTGAGCCCCGGATTGGCCGGTCCCAGCCCGTTGCCGAAGATCGAAAAGAAGGACCCCTGAGCAATGGAGCCGGCCGGCAGATTGGCGGAGATAAAGCTGGCCGCGTTCACAACCCCGTTCGGGTTCACGATCGGCCCGGGCGCCGTGTTGGCCGCCCCCGCAGCCTGGCTCACCGTGTAGGTGAGGGTGGTGGCCGGGTTCTTGCCGTTCAACGTCAGCGCCAGGCTCCGCGCGCTTGTCGTGTTGTTTGGATCCACCGTGTAACTCACGTCGCCCGAGAGCATGGCGTTCAGGGCTGAAATCACGTGAATCCACTGCGAGGCGGCGTCGGTGGGCAGGGTAATCGACCAGGTGCAGGCAGTGCCGGCCGCGGTGACGTGAAGACTTCCGCTGGCGCCGCCCGCGGCCAATGAGCCGCTGCCGGCCGAGCCCAGCGCATACGTGCAGGGAGCCGCGGCCTGCTGCACAGTGTAGCTCTGGTTGGCCACCGTCAGCGTGGTGGTGCGGCTGGAATTCGCGGTATTGGAATCCACGCTGTAGCTCACCGTCCCGCTGGAAGTGGAGCCGCTCCCGCCGGCGACGTGCACCCAACTCACCGACGGCGGCGCCACGTTCCAGGCCCCGCAACCCGTTCCCGCCAGCGTTACCGCTACGCTTCCCGCCCCGCCCACGCCCGAAATCAGAGGGCTGCTGGCAGCGCTCAAAGTGTAGGTGCAGCTTGGGGAGGCATCCTGCGACACCGTTACCGCGGTCCCGGCCACGGTAAGAGTGGTGCTGCGGGTGGCGCCCGTGTTGGCCGCAATCGAATAGCCCACCGCGCCCGCGCCGCTGCCGGACACCGGATTCAGCGTGATCCAGGTCACCCCGGAAGGCGCGCTGGCCGTCCACGTGCACCCGCTGTTGGTGGAAACCAGCAGCGTGCTGCTCAGCCCCGTCGCCGTGGCGTGGACGCTCGTGGGGTTGACGTCGTAGGAGCAACCGCTCGTAGCCCCTCCCGCCTGGGAAACCGTAAAGGTGACGCCCGCAATCGTCAGCGTGCCGGTACGCGCCGCACCCGTGTTGGCGGCCACGCTGTAGTTCACGGTGCCGTTGCCGCTGCCGGCGCTGCTGGTCGCAAGCCAGCTCGGATTGCCGCTGGTCGCCGACCAGGAGCAGCCGGCGCCTGCCGTGACGGTGGCTGTCCCACTACCGCCCGCGCCGGTGAAGGCAGGCGGATTCGGCGCGCCTGCCGCCAAGCTATAGGAACAGATCTGCGCCGTATTCGCAAATGTCCAATTCACGATATCGTGATTCTCCCAGCCCAGCCCGGTGCCAGTCGTAAAGCCGACGAACGCGGTGTTCTGGCCGAGCAGGGACGCAAGATTGATGGCATAGCTACCGATCGCGGTGAAACTCGACGCCTCCGCCGGATCGGTGACCGTCACGGTCAGGCTCGAACCGTCGTAGCTGATGTTGGCCGTCCAGAGGTCCCCATTCGACATGCAGCCGGGAACTGAGTAGAGGCTTTGCGGTGGAGTGCCGTTGGTAAAACCGCAGGACTGGTGGTTGTATACGTTGGTAAGGCCGGTGTTCGTCAGATTGCCATTGGTGTCGATGGCTACATGATTGCTGCTGTTGCCGTCGTCGTCGCCGAGGCCGTCGCCGGCATTGTTATAAGTGTCGAACTCGATGGCGACGCTGTTGCCGCTGATGCCTTGGTAACCCATGCCACCGCCGGTCGCCCCCAAGCCCGTGGTGCTTGTTCCCAGCACGAATGTGATTCCGTCGGCCGGATCCCACCCGCCTGGATTCGTCAAACGGAACTGGAAGCGGGTGCTGAAAGTGGCATTGTTTCCGAGCGTAACGGGCGTCGTGCTGTATGCCGCGCCACTCTGGAAACTGGTTGCGGGAGTCAGCCGCAACACCGTCCCATCGCTGGTCGATGTTGTGCCTGCATTGCCGGCCAGCGTAAGCCCCGCCGTGGTCGCAAACCCGTTAAAAGTAAACAGGGCTCCTGTTGTGGCCGCCGGCGCCGCAGTCAGCCGTACATTGTCGGAATCACCCTGCGGAGAGGTCGCCCCGGGTGCGATTTTCAGGGTCTGTCCGGCCAGGGGCTCCGGCCCGGTGGCCGCGGCGCCGAGCAACAGAACGACTGCGCACGGTAGGAACGGAACCCGCGTTCGTCTCATGATTGGTCTCCCGGAGCTGAACTTTAACGCCCGACAAGTTAGTGGCGCCGCCGGGGAAAAATCTCAAAAAGCCAAAGCCGAGAGGAATCCCGAAGAGACCGAGTCTTGAGGCGGTTCTGGAGGCTTTAGGGCGGAGCGCGGCGCATCGGAGCGGCCGCCAAAAGCACCTTCGCCCGATTTTGCGCTATCCTGCGAACTTGGCGTCGGATATGGGCCAAGCAAGCCACCGTGTTCTGATTGTCGACGACGAGCCCGCGCTGCTGAAGATGATGGCGGTATTTCTCGGGCGGCAGGGTTTTATCGTCACGGATGTGGGCACCACCGAGGAGGCGTGGTCAACGGTTGAAGCGGCGCGGGGTGAGTTCGATGTGGCTGTACTGGACGGCACCATGGCCGGAATCGGCGTTGAGGAGCTGGCATTGCGGATGCTGAGCGCCAATCCGAAGCTGCGGGTGCTGGCCGCCAGCGGCTATCCTGTCGATATGACGTCACTCGAAGCGGCCGCCCCTGGTCGCGTGGCGTTTCTGCAAAAGCCGTTCGGCCCGGCCGCTTTGGCCGGCGCGGTGCGGAGGCTGGTTGGCGCGGAAGAAAAAAGCCTTTGATCTGGGCAAGGAGATCCAATCGATCGCCCGCGAACGGGTTGGCCCCATCCCCGCCGGGCGCACGATTCAGCCCAAATCCGAGCGCCGCAAACCCAAGCACAAGAAGCCTCCGCAAGAGAATGAGTAAGGAACACTTGAATGACTTCCGGTAAGCGCACGATGCACTCTTCTACGCACTTTTCTACCCGGCGCGATTTTCTGTTCGCCGGCTTGGGCGGCACTTTGTTCGGCTGGACGCCCTGGTTCCGGCCCAAGCAAGTCGCCATTGCCGATGCCAGTTTCCGCATCGTCTATCACGGCCGCTCTTCGCGCCGGTATCTGTGGATTCATGGCGACGAACAAACCGCCCGCGAAGTGCTGGAAAAACACATCGCCAGCCACAAGGGCAGGGCTTTCTTGATTGAAAGCCAGACGCGCGACGTGCCGATCGGCAACGGGAAAATCGATCCCAATCGCATGTTCTCGCGCTACGGCGCCGCGGCCAACTTGAGGTCGCTCAATCCCGCCTGGACGGCCGCGGAAGTGAACCAAGCCCTGGATGAGCTGGACCGCGGCCGCAAGAAGCTGCTTCATGCCATCTTTCCGCCCGACAACGGCTTGATGGTGGCTCTGCACAATAACACGGGCTATTCGGTGCTCAGCGAAAAGCCGATTGGAGAGCAGATGTCGCTGCGCGAGCCCGACAATCCCCACGCTTTTTTCCTGTGCACCGACAAGGCCGATTTCGACGCTTTGGCCAAGTCTCCCTACAACGTGGTTTTGGAGCAGTACGTGCGCGCACCCGACGATGGCTCGCTATCGCGCCGCGCCGCCGCCCGCCAGGTGCGCTACGTGAACCTGGAAGTTCGTATGGGAGAAGCCGATCGCCAGCGGCAAATGCTCGACTGGCTGGAAGCGCATCTGGCATAGCCGGGCAGCCCCAGCAAACCGTGTAAGAACTCTGTGGAGTAGGCCTTTGGCCTGCTCCCGGATTAGAAGAAATGAAACCCCATTCCGGCTGTTATTTCGCGAATACATATATTAGACTCTGATTATGTGCTTATATGTCGCCATGGCGCTCCTGACGTGCGGTGTCGCGGCAGGAGACGACACGGGGCAGTTAATGCCGAAGTTTACTGCCATCACCATAGACGGCCAAAGATTCACGAACGATGCCGTGAAGGGAAAGGTGGTGCTATTACAGTTCTGGGCCACCTGGTGTCAATACTGCCGTCGAGATCAGGAGGCGGTAGATGTGGTTTGGCGCGAGTTCTCGGACAAAGGGCTCCTGGTGCTGGCCGTCAACGCGGGCGAGTCGCGGAAGAAGGTGCGGCGATATTTGGCTGACTCCCCGCGCGCCGTCCCGATTGTCCTGATGGAAAATACGAACCTGGCCGCTCTGTTCGATGCCAGGGCGTATCCGCTCTACGTTCTTATCGATGCCGACGGAAGAATCGCCGGGGAAGCGCGCGGCGCCGGCGGCGAGCGGGCTTTGCGCCGCCTGCTACGGAACGCCGGGCTGGAGTAAACTGCCGCAGGCGCTTCCCGGCGCCGGTGCGGGTTACTTACCCTCTTTCTTCTCCTTACCGAGGACAACCAGCTTGTCGGTCACCGAAAATACATTGGGTACTTGATTGGCGCGCGTCCGGATGAGTGTGTCGTCCAGGACGCCCTCGTACCGTGGCAGGGCGACCCTTGCTACTCTAGGTCTCGGTAACACGAAAGGAGATCTATGGGTCTCGATCCCAAGCGGACAGTCGGCGAGTTAAAGGAACTGCGGGCGCTGACGGGCGATGCGCACGGCTCCCAGCGGGTGGCGTGGACCGACACCTGGCTGAAGGCGCGCGAATGGTTCGCGGGAAAGCTGGACGGCCTTCCGGTGGAGCACCATCTGGATGCGGCCGGTAACAATTGGGTGACGCTTCGCGGCCAATCGGAAAAGGCGCTGCTGATCGGCGGCCACCTGGATTCGGTTCCCAACGGCGGATGGCTGGACGGATGCCTGAACGTGCTGGCCGGCCTCGAGGTGTTGCGCCGGATCGCGGACCAATATCAGGGCCGTCCGCCGGTGACGGTTCGCCTGGTGGATTGGGCGGATGAAGAAGGCGCGCGCTTCGGCCGCAGCCTGCTGGGCTCGTCGGCATTCGCGGGAACTCACAGCATTGCCGCCGACCGGGTGCGCGCGGATCGCGAAGGCATTCGCCTGGAAGACGCGCTGCGCCGCTGCGGCATCGAGATCGACCGGTTCCCCGAGGCCGCCGCCGAGCAAAAAAACGCCGCCACCTATATCGAGTTGCACATCGAACAGGGGCCGGTACTGGAAACGCTCGGGCTGCCGCTGGGCGTGGTGTTGGGCACCAAAGGCGTGGAGCGGCACGCCATCACCTTTTATGGGCAGGAAGCGCATTCCGGCTCCACGCCCATGAACGCGCGCAAGGATGCCCTGGCGGCCGCGGCCAAACTGGCGCTCGAAATCCGCCCCATCGCCCGCAAACATCCCGACGCGGTTTGCACCATGGGCAGCGTGAAGACTTTCCCCGGCATCGTCACGGCGGTGGTGGGACGGTGCGAGGCCGCGCTCGATCAGCGCGACCTGGATGCCGCCGTGCTGGCGCAAATGTTCCGCGAAGCCCGCGAAGCCAGCTACCGCTTTGCCGCCGAAGAAAACTGCACGGTGGAGTGGTCGCGCATCTGGAGCATCGAGCCGATCGCCTTTCACCCGCACTTGCTCGACCTGTGCGAAGCGGCCATTCGCGAGGTGGCCGGAAAATCGCACCGGTTACCGTCCGGCCCGCTGCACGACGCAGCCGAAGTTTCGCGGGCGGGGATTCCCACGGTGATGATGTTCGTCCAATCGGTGGGCGGCATCAGCCACAATAAAATAGAAGATACGCGAGAAGAGCACTTGGAGCTGTCGGTGGCGGCATTCGATAAGCTGGCGGACAAGGCGATGGCCTGGATTGGCGGTAGTTCCGAGCCGCGACCGTGAGGGAGCGGTCTTCGGCACCGCACGAAGGGCTAATTGCACCAGGGCAAAGAGGCGTCGAGTTGAGACTCGACGCGGCACGCAGAGTGCGTGCGCCACGAAAGGAGACGTTATGGCAGTGGAAACGGCAGTGGGCATTCGGACAGTCAATCATTGGATCGGCGGAAAACTGGCGCCCTCGCGCTCAGGACGTACCGGGGTGGTCTACAACCCGGCCACCGGTGAAACGCAAGCCCACGTGGATTTCGCCAGCGCGGCCGAAGTGGATGAAGCGGTCGCGGTTGCGCGCGAGGCTTTCACCTCCTGGCGCGCCAGCGCCCTTTCACGGCGCGCCGAATGCATGTTCAAGCTGCGCGACCTGGTGGAACGGCATCGCCGCCAGATTGCCGAGATGTTGGCGCTCGAACACGGCAAGACCGTGGCGGACGCGCTGGGCGAGGTGGCGCGCGGCCTGGAAAACATCGAGTTTGCCTGCGGCATCCCCAATCTGCTCAAAGGCGGTTATTCCGAACAGGCCAGCCGCGGTGTGGACGTCTACCAGATCCGCCAGCCGCTGGGCGTGGTGGCGGGAATCACCCCATTCAACTTTCCCGCCATGGTGCCGATGTGGATGTTCGCCAACGCCATCGCGTGCGGCAACACGTTCATCCTGAAGCCCTCCGAAAAAGATCCCTCCGCGAGCCTGCTCATGGCCGATCTGGTTCGTCAGGCCGGCGTTCCCGACGGCGTCTTCAACGTAGTTCAGGGCGATAAGGTGGCTGTGGACCGGCTGCTCGAACACCCCGATGTGAAGGCCATCAGCTTCGTGGGCTCCACTCCGGTGGCGAAAGCCATTTATGAGACCGCCACGCGCAACGGCAAACGGGTGCAAGCGCTGGGCGGGGCCAAGAATCACATGCTGGTGCTGCCCGATGCCGATATCGGCATGGCGGCGGACGCCGCGGTTTCCGCGGGCTTCGGGTCGGCCGGCGAACGGTGCATGGCGATATCCGTGGTGCTGGCGGTAGGAGCCGTGGCCGATCCGCTCATCACCGCGATTCGCGAACGCATGAGCAAGATCCGCGTTGGACCCGGCCTCGAAGAGGGCAACGAAATGGGCCCGCTGATCACACGCGAACATCGTGACCGCGTGGCCTCGTACCTGGAAGCCGCGCAGCGCGAAGGCGCCGACGTGGTGGTTGATGGCCGCAAAGACGCGGCCACCAAACGCTCCGGCTTCTTCCTGGGCGCGAGCTTGCTGGACAACGTGAAGCCGGGAACGCGCTGCTACGAAGACGAGATTTTCGGACCGGTGCTGAGCGTAGTGCGGGTCGGCTCCTATGCGGAGGGTCTGCGCATGATCAACGAAAACCGCTACGGCAACGGCACGGCCATCTTCACCCGCGATGGCGGCGCCGCGCGCCAGTTCCAGTTCGATTGCGAAGTGGGCATGGTGGGCATCAATGTGCCGATTCCGGTGCCGGTGTCGTATTACAGCTTCGGCGGCTGGAAGGCGTCGCTGTTCGGCGATCTGCACATGTACGGTCCGGAGGGCGTGCAGTTCTACACCCGCGCGAAGCTGGTGACGAGTAGATGGCCGGATCCGGGGACGAGCAAGGTGGATTTGGGATTCCCGCAGGTGAGGTAGGAAACGTGGAGTGGGTCAGCCAGCGCAAAGCGTTCTACTCCCCCACTTGACGGCTGGACTCTCTACCTGAGCGCCCCGCCGTCAGTGCGTGAAGCGGCTTTCCAACCGACTGAGGCGCGAATCGATGTCCTCAATTTTTCCGAGGATCAGGTTCGTGCGGGCTTCGTTGACTCTTTCCATATCGGAGAAGCGCTGATCGATGGCCGAGAACCGAACATCGATATAGGACCGCAGATCGCTGAGCCTGCTGTTATTCAGCAGGATTCCCACCAGAACCACGACGAACGTGGGGACAGTAGCCAGCGCCGCTGTGAGCATTTGCGTTTCGCTCATCATTTCGATTGTAACCTACCGGGCCCGGCGTGAGGCTCTTGCGCTGTTCATCCCCTGTTACAATCTTCTCTTCACATGTCCCTGGTCGTTGTCGGTTCTGTCGCTTATGACGGCGTGGAAACGCCGCACGGAAAAGTGGATCGCATGTTGGGCGGAGCGGCCACTTATATCGCTCTCTCCGCCGCCTATTTCATCCAGGTGAAGATCGTGGCCGTGGTCGGCGACGATTTCGCCAAAGAGGACGTTGATTTTCTCGCCTCGCGGAAGATCGATCTGGCCGGCCTCGATCGGGTCGCCGGAGGAAAGACATTTTTCTGGGCGGGCGTCTATTCGGCCGATATGAACGACCGCACCACGCTCCGCACCGATCTCAACGTCTTCGCCGATTTCGCGCCCAAGCTGCCGGAATCCTATCGCCACGCGCCCTACTTGCTGCTGGGCAACATTCAGCCGGCGCTGCAAAAGACCGTGCGCGCGCAGATGAACGGGCTGAAGCTGGCCGGCGGCGACACCATGAATTACTGGATCCGAGATTTCCGCGCGGAGCTGCTGGCCACCATCGCCGAGTGGGATTTTCTGCTGATCAACGACGCCGAGGCGCGCATGCTGTCCGGTGAGCAAAATCTGCGCCAGGCCGCGGCCCGCATCCTCGACATGGGGCCGCATACGCTGGTGATCAAGCGCGGCGAATACGGAGCCATTCTCTTTCGCAAAGATGGCCACTTCATCGCGCCCGGGTACCTTCTGGAGGAAGTCTTCGACCCTACCGGCGCGGGCGATTGCTTTGCCGGCGGGTTCATCGGGTATCTCGCCGGACGCGGAATCGATCGCGCGGCTCAAATCGATCCCGTCGAGCTGCGGCGCGCGGTGATCTATGGTTCGGTGATGGGCAGCTTCTGCTGCGAGAAATTCGGCGTGGATCGCTTCCGAACGCTCACCCGCGAAGAAATCGACGCCCGCTACCGGGAGTTTGAAGCCTGCACAGGGTTCTGATTGCCGTCGCCTGCCTGGCGGTGTTGAGCGCCGCGGCGGCCTGGTTTGTCTTCGCCCACGGCTGGACGTGCTATTACGGCGACGCCGAAGCCCACCTGAATATCGCGCGCCGGATTCTCGATTCGCGCGCCCCCGGCTACGATCAGATGGGCTCGCCTTGGCTTCCCTTGCCGCACCTGCTGATGCTGCCCTTCGTTCGCGTGGACGCCTGGTGGCACAGCGGCTTGGCCGGAACCATTCCCAGCGCGACTTGTTTCGTCATAGCCGGCGCGTTTCTGTTCGCGTCGGCCGGTAGACTGTTCGGTGCCACGGCGGGCGCAGTGGCCGCGGCCTTATTCGCCCTCAATCCCAACGTGCTCTATCTGCAGGCCACGCCCATGTCGGAACCCTGCTTCTGGGCGGCCTTCCTGGCGCTGCTCTACTTTACGGTGCGGTTCCAATCCACCCAGGGATGGTTCTGGGTGATTGCCGCCGGTGTGGCTGCCGGCGCGGCTACGATGTCGCGATACGACGGCTGGTTCCTGCTGCCGTTCGTCGCACTCTACTTCTTCCTGACGGCAAAGAAGCGGTGGACGGCGGCCATCCTGTTTTCGGCCATCGCCGCGGCTGCACCGCTCTGGTGGCTGTTCTATAACTGGTGGCTCAATGGCCATCCCCTCGATTTCTATTCGGGGCCGTATTCGGCCCTCGCGATACAGGGAAACGCAACCTATCCGGGGCACGGAAACTGGCGTTTGGCTTGGATCTATTACCGGACAGCGGTGGAATTGTGCGCAGGTACCGGCCTCGCCATCGTGGGTCTGGTGGGTATCGCGGCTGCCTTCGCCAAGCGCGCCATCTGGCCAATCCTTTTCCTTGCCCTGCCGCCGGCGTTCTACATCTTGAGCCTGCATTCATCAGGTAATCCGATTCACTTGCCGGTGTTGCAGCCGTTTTCCTACTACAACTCGCGGTACGGCACGGAGGCCCTCCCGTTGCTGGCATTCGGCGCCGCGGCGCTGGCAGCGATTGTGCCGCTGCGCCTGCGCGGTGTGGCCGCCGTGGTCTTGATCGCAGCCTGCACGGCCACTTGGGTGCTGCACCCTTCGCCCGAGCGTTGGATTACCTGGAAGGAATCGGTGGTGAATTCGGTATCCCGGCGCGCTTGGACCCAGGGTGCTGCCGATTACCTCGCGCCTCGCTACCGCCCCGGCGCCGGCATTCTGACCTCCTTCGGCGATGTGTCGGGGATTTACCGCGCCATGGGCATTCCGCTGCGCGACACCCTGACCGTCGATAATGGATTGGTATGGCTGGCCACCGTGCAAAAGCCGGAGTTGTGGCTGCACGAGGAGTGGGCCGTAGCCATTGCCGGAGATATAGTGGAACAAACCGTCGCGCGGTCGGGCCGCTACGTTCTCAAGCGCGAAATTGTGGCGCCGGGCGCGCCGCCGATCCGGATTTACAAGCGGTGAGCAGAAACCTTTAGCCACAGATGAACACAGATAAACACAGATCGAACACAAAGAGATCTTATCTGCGTTCATCTGTGTTCATCTGTGGCTTGAACCGTTTTTCCCACGGGAGGTCAGCATGGTAACTCATGACAAAGTGACGACAGCATTCGATCTGCCGGGTTTTCGGATCCGGCGTAACTTCGGTCTGGTGCGCGGCATCGTGGTGCGCTCCCGCTCGGTATTGGGAACCATAGGCGCCGGCCTGCAAACCATCGTCGGCGGCAACATCTCTCTATTCAGCAAACTGTGCGAGCAGACACGCGAGGAAGCCTTCGACATCATGATCCAGCACGCCAGCCAGTTAGGCGCCAATGCCGTTATCGGCATGCGCTACGACGCCACGGAGATCATGCAGGGCGTCACCGAAGTGCTGGCCTACGGCACGGCTGTGGAAGTGGAACCGGCGCAATGAGCGAGCGTGTGGGACAGGCCTCCCGGCCTGTCTATTCCAATGTAAGACTGGCAGGCCGGGAGGCCCGTCCCACCGCCATCCCCTTCACCAAAGCGCACGGCGCCATGAACGACTTCCTTCTCACCTGGGATGAAGATGCTCCAGCGGCCGGCCGCGACGTCATCGCTCGCGCCATCTGCCACCGCTATACCGGCATCGGCGCGGACGGATGGATGCTGGTTTCGCGCGCCACCGGCAGCGATGCCGACGCGGCCATTCGGCTCTACAATTCCGATGGCAGCGTTCCGGAAATCTCCGGCAACGGCACCCGCTGCGCGGCGGCGCTCCTCATTCGTGACGGTCTGGCCGGCGAAACCGTTCGCATCCGAACCGGGGCCGGCCTCAAGACCCTGCGTCTGCTCCATCGTGCCGGGCTCGATTTCGAATTCGAAATGGACATGGGCCGGCCCACCGTGATCGACGCCGCCTTCGGGCTGCCCCTCGCCAACGGCCCGGTGGAGGTAGCCCTCGTCAACGTCGGCAATCCGCAGTGCGTGGTTCCGGTTCGGGATTTCGATTTCGATTGGCGCGCCATGGGCGGCGAGATCGAACATCATCCTCATTTCCCGAACCGGACCAATGTTTCGTTTATCCGGGCGCTGGACGAGCACACCATCGAGGCCCTGTTCTGGGAACGCGGCGCGGGCGAAACCATGAGCTCCGGTACCGGCTCCACGGGAGCGGCCGTGGCGGCGGTGGCGCGCGGCTTGGCGCAGTCCCCGGTGGTGGTGAAAACGCCGGCCGGCCCGATTCGCTTGCGCCTGGGCGATAGTGCTTACCTTACCGGACCGGCTGCGCTGATCGGCGAAGGCCAGTACTTCCTGTGCGAGAATGAGCTTGAATGACTGAGGCAAGCGTGAAAACCGCGGCGGCCGCGGCTGCGCTGAAAGAGAAAATTCAGTCCCGCCAGGCTCGCGTCGGGATCGTCGGATTGGGCTACGTCGGTCTTCCCTTGGCCGTGGAGTTCGCCAAGGCCGGCTTCTCGGTAACCGGAATCGACGTCAGCGATCGAAAAACCGGGTGCGTCAACGCCGGGGAATCCTACGTTGGCGATATCCCCACTCCCACTCTCGGCGAACTGGTGAGGGCAGGCAAAATCGTCGCCACCACCGATTTTTCGGTGGTCGGCGAGCTCGACACCATCAACATCTGTGTGCCCACGCCCTTGCGCAAGACCAAGGACCCCGACATGAGTTACATCGTGTCGGCCTGCCAGGAAATCGTCAAGTACTTCCACCCGGGCATGCTCGTAATTCTGGAATCCACGACTTACCCCGGCACCACCGATGAATTGTTGCTGCCCATGCTGGCTAAGTCGGGGCTCGAAGTGGGCCGCGACTTCTTTCTCTGCTTCTCCCCTGAGCGCGTCGACCCGGGTAACCCCCAGTATCAGACTTACAACATTCCCAAAGTGGTGGGCGGTTGCACGCCGGCCTGCACCGAGATGGGCGAGCTGTTTTATTCTCAGGCGCTCGAACGCGTGGTGCCGGTCAGTTCCACCCAGGTTGCCGAGATGGTGAAGCTGCTCGAAAACACGTTCCGCATGATCAATATCGGCCTGGTGAATGAAATTGCCATGATGTGCGACCGCATCGGCATCAACGTGTGGGAAGTGATCGACGCCGCCGCTACGAAGCCGTTCGGGTTCATGCCGTTCTATCCCGGTCCCGGCCTGGGCGGCCATTGCATTCCCATCGATCCGTTCTACCTGTCGTGGAAAACCAAGCAGGCCGGCATTGAGGCCCGCTTCATCGAGCTGGCCGGCTACATCAACGGCCAGATGCCGCACTTCGCCGCCGATAAGGTCCAGAACGCGCTGAACGACGCCGGCAAGCCGCTCAAGGGCTCGCGCGTGCACGTAATGGGCGTGGCGTACAAGCGCGATATCGACGACATGCGGGAATCGCCCGCCATCGACGTGATTCTGCTGCTGAAACGCCGCGGCGCCATCGTCACTTATAGCGATCCGCACGTCCCCGTGCTTCACACCGATGGCATCGATCTCACGGCGTCGCCCGAAGCCGCCGCTGCTGGCGCCGACTGCGTAGTGATCGTCACCGACCACTCCTCCTTCGATTACGCCGCCCTGGTGAAGCGCTCGAAGCTGATCGTCGACACGCGCAATGCCCTGAAGAAGTTCGCGTCCGACAAAATCGTGCGGCTGTAGCAGCGCACAAATTCTAGCCACCGATGAACACCGATAAACGCAGATAACCCCTTTGTTTTCTTTATCCGTGTTCATCTGTGTTCATCCGCGGCTAGCGGGAGTTTACTGAGAAGGGCCGGAACAAAGGCGTAAGTAATTGTTTCCTTAGCGGGTTACGAGTTGGCCTGCGTATTACCCACGCGGGGTAATACGGAGGTGCTCCAGCCCCAGCGT
>Ga0187848_10000432_pt1 | contig 38706 bp, 53 predicted proteins | sample June2016WEW_4_40_FD_132424 | JGI IMG/M metagenome (GOLD analysis project Ga0187848, IMG submission 132424) | Peatland microbial communities from SPRUCE experiment site at the Marcell Experimental Forest, Minnesota, USA - June2016WEW_4_40 | ecosystem: Environmental > Terrestrial > Soil >... | reverse complement strand
GCTCGGTCCCGTTGACGATGAACGTCCCCTGCGGGGTCATCATCGGGAAGTCGCCCATGAAGACCTCGGTCTCCTTGATCTCCCCGGCGTTCTCACCGGTCTTGATGTGGAGCCGGGTGTTGATCCGCAGCGGGGCGGAGAAGGTCATGTCCCGCTGCCGACACTCCTCCTCGTCGTACTTGGGGGTGCCGAACTCGTAGTCGAGGAAGCGCAGCTCGTAGTTCTTCCCGGTGTAGTCGGTGATCGGGTTGATCTCGTCGAAGAGCTCCCGGAGCCCCTCTTTGCAGAACCAGGCGAATGAGTCCAACTGCGTCTGGATGAGGTTCCCCACCTCCAGCTTGTCGGCGATCTGACCGTAGTTGTGACGGACGCTGGAGGGTGTGGAAGTGGAAAGGACCATGTGCTAGAGTTCCCCTGACAAGCGGCTACGCGCGGACGCCGACGGTGACGGGCACAATCTCACAGCATACCAAACCCGCCGGCACCCGGGCATAGTGAGTTGTGCCCGCGCGAGCGGATGTTCGGGTCGCCTGCTAGGATGCCCAGGCCCACCAGTCTACCCGGTTCCGTCTGGTCCAAACCGGCGGCCGGCGGCGGCGGGATGCAGCGTCCCCCTGGGTGAGGGGTGGCCGCTCCGCGCCGCCGCGGCCCGGAGGCGCCGCCGATCAGCGGATCTCGACGCTCGCGCCGGCCTCTTCCAGCTTCGCCTTGACCTGGTCGGCCTCGTCGCGCGGCACGGCCTCGCGGACCGGCTTGGGGGCGGCGTCGACCAGGTCCTTGGCTTCCTTGAGGCCCAGGCCGGTGATCTCACGCACCGCCTTGATGACGTTGATCTTGGCGTCGCCGATCGCGGTGAGGATGACCGTGAACTCCGTCTGCTCCTCGACCGGGGCGGCCTCGGCGGCGGCGGAGGGCGCGGCGGCGACCGCCACCGGGGCGGCGGCCTTGATACCGAGCTTCTCCTCCATCAGCTTGACCGCGTTGACGACGTCGAGGACGGTCCAGGTCTGGAGCGCGTCAACGAACTCCTCGGGGGTGATGGCTTTGGTGGCCATGGTCTGCTTCATCTCCTGAATTGATTCAATTGATCTGTTCGGGTGGACGGTGTGGACGGGTCCCGGTCAGGCGGCCTCGAGCTTGACCCGGTAGGCGTCCAGGGTCGCGGCGAGGTTGGAGAGGGTGGATGAGAGCGCCGCCGCGAGCTGGCTGAGCGGCATCTGGAGGGCGGCGGCGAGCTGGGCGAGCAGGATCTCCCGGGGCGGCAGCTCGGCGAGGGCCAGGACGCCGCGCGCGTCGAGCACCTCTCCCTCGACGAACCCGACCAGCAGCGGGAGGCGCCGGTTGATCCGGTGGTAGTCGCTCAGCGCCTTGGCGGGCGCCGACAGCTCACCGAATCCCAACGCGAGCCCGACCGGGCCGCTCAGGACGGTGCCGAGCTGGGCGATGCCCGCCTGCTCGGCCGCCCGGCGGGCCAGGGTGTTCTTGATGACCCGGTACTCGATCCCCTGGCTGCGCAGCTGGGTGCGCAGGTCCTCGAGCTGCTTGACGGTCAGCCCCCGGTAGTCGGTGACCACCGCCGAGGTCGCCCGGCTGAGCTGGGCGGCGAGGTCCTCGACGCTCTCGCGCTTGCGGGGACCGGCGCGTTGGGCGGCCTCCTCCGCGGTCGTGGCCTTGGGCATCGGCATCGCTCCTTCTGGTGGGCCGCGGCACCGCCCGAGGAGAGCGGCGGCAGCGAGCGCCGTGGGGCGCCGGCCGAACCACCGATCCCACCTGCGCAGGAGATTGAGGGGTCGAGCCCCGCCTGCGGTCTCGGGCGAGATGCATGAGCGCCGTTGTGGATGGGTCTGGACGCGGAGAATAGCAGAGGCCGCGCCGGCGGGCGGTGATCGGGCGCCGCGGGGGAGGCGATGTCCCTGGGAGCAGGCGCGGAGGGCGGCGGCCGGAATCCCGATTTGAACCGCAGGGAGGAAGAGATGCTTCTCGAGGGACGGCGGGCACTGGTCACCGGGGGATCAAGCGGCATCGGCAGGGCGACCGCCCTGCGGCTCGCAGAGGAGGGGGCGCGGGTCGCCGTGAACTACTTCTCGGAACAGGAGCGGTCCGATGCCGAGGCGGTGGCGAGCCAGATCGACCCGGCCGGCACCCGCGCCTACGCGGTCCAGGCGGACGTCGGGGCCGAGGCGGACGTGGTCCGGATGATCGGGGAGTGCCGGGACCGCTTCGGCGGCCTCGACATCCTGGTCAACAACGCCGGCATCGAGAAGCAGGCGCCGACCCTGGAGATGCCGCTCGACCTCTGGGAGCGGATCCTCCGGACCAACCTCACCGGCGCCTTCCTCTGCCTGCGCGAGGCCGGGAAGGTGATGGCCGCCCAGAGGCAGGGGGTGATCGTCAACATGAGCTCGGTCCACGAGTTCATCCCCTGGCCCGGGTTCGCCCATTACTGCGCCTCCAAGGGGGGGCTGAAGCTGCTCACCGAGACGGTCGCCCGGGAGTGGGCCCGGCTCGGGATCAGAGTGCTCTCGATCGCCCCCGGGGCCATCGCCACCCCGATCAACTCGTTCGTCCTCGACGACGCCGAGGCCCGCCACCGCGTCGAGGGGGAGATTCCGCTCGGCCGCTTCGGCCGGCCGGAGGAGATCGCCGCCGCGGTGGTGTGGGCGGCGAGCGACCAGGCCGGCTATGTGACCGGGACCACGCTGGTGGTCGACGGGGGCATGAGCACCTATCCGAAGTTCAGCTGAGATGGCCGGCCCCGCCCGGGCCGGCCCGGGCGGGGCCCGCCCGGTCGCCACGGCGGGCTGGAAGCGCCACGCGCGGCCCCACCCCGGAGGCTGGTTCGACCTTGCCACCGAGGATACCGGCGAGGTGCCGGTGCGTCTCTTCCTGACCCCGGCGCTGCTCGACGAGGTGGAGGACGCCGTCTACCCCCAGATCGTCAACGCCACCCGCTTCCCGGGGGCCCGGCTGGTCGCGATCACCCCCGACGTCCACGTCGGCTACGGGGTCCCGGTCGGCTCGGTCATCCTCACCGACGCCCGCGGCGGAGCCGTGGCCATGGGCCCAGTCGGCTTCGACATCGGCTGCGGGATGGTCTCGGCGCGGTCGGAGGTGCCCGCGGAGCGGGCTACCCCGGAGCGGCGGCTGGCCTTCAACCGCGCGGTGCTCCGCCGGGTGGCCATGGGTGCGGGCGAGGCCAGCCTGACCCGGCTGCGCCGGCTCGACCGCGGCGAGTTCGAGGCGATCTGCCGGGGCGGCGCCGCCCACTACATAGAGAGGTACGGGTCGCGCTTCGACCGGCAGCGGGCCGAGCGCGACCGGATTCCCGTGGACGACTCCTGGGAGGTGCCCTGGGGTGGCCCGGGCCGGCCGGAGCGCGGCATCCCCCAGCTCGGCTCCCTGGGCGGGGGCAACCACTTCATCGAGCTCCAGCAGGGCGTCGAGTCCGGCACCCTCTTCGTCCAGGTGCACACCGGCAGCCGCGGCTTCGGGCACGGGCTCGCCACCAACTACCTCGCCCTCGCCCGGGCGGAGAGGCCGGACCTCATCACCGACCTCGACCTCGGTTACTTCACCCCCGATCAGGCGCTGTACCGCGCCTATCTCAACGCGGTGGCGGCCGGTGCCAACTTCGCGATCGTCAACCGGATGGTCATCGCCGAGGAGGTGGCGGCGGCCTTCGAGGAGACGTTCGCCGAGCCCCTGGAGCTGGTCTACGAGATCAGCCACAATCTGGTCCAGCGCGAGGTCCACCCCGAGTTCGGCGACGTCCTCGTGCACCGGAAGGGGGCGACCCGGGCCTTCCCCGCCGGCCACCCCGCCCTGGCCGGGGGGATGTGGGCGGAGAGCGGCCACCCGGTGCTCATCCCGGGGTCGAACTGCGACCTCTCCTTCATCCTCCGGCCGCTGCCCGGCGCCGCCGCCAGCGGCTACTCGGTCAACCACGGCGCCGGCCGCCGGCTCTCCCGGTCGGCGGCGATGCGCCAGCTCGACCAGCGGGCCATGGACGCCGACTACCGGAGCCGGGGCATCGTGGTCAACGCCGACGGCCGGGTCCCCCTCGACGAGGCCGGCCCCGCCTACAAGTCCTCCCAGGAGGTGGTCGCCGCCGTGGTGGGTGCCGGCCTGGCGGAGATCGAGCAGCGGCTCCGCCCCCTGGCGTCGCTCAAGGCGGCGGATGCGCGTCCCCGCCGGGCCAGGCGGGAGGCGGGCAGGCGGTAGTCGCGAGGCGCGGTCCCCGGCCGGGACCCTGACCGGGGACCGTCCCATGGGCCAGTATCGCGTGGTATGCTGGACCGATGAATGGGACATACCAGACGACGGTGGGAGACCGTGGTCGTCTGGTGATCCCGGCCGAGTTGCGAGACCGGGCTGGGCTGACCGAGGGGACGGCCCTCACGCTGATCGAGACCCCGGCAGGCGTCGTCCTGCTGACCCGTCCCCAGCTCCAGGCCCTGGTTCGGGCCGACCTGGCCGGCCTGGACCTGGTCGGAGAGCTGCTCGCCGAGCGCCGGGAGGAGGCCGCCGCCGAGGCCGTGGAGTGAACGTCCTCGACGCCTCGGCCCTGCTCGCCTTCCTCCAGGGCGAGGCCGGGGCGGCGGACGTGGAGGCGGCGCTCCAGGCGGGCGGCTGCTGCGGCGCCGCTAACTGGTCCGAGGTGGCCCAGAAGGTGAGGGCGCATGGGCGGAACTGGGTGCTGGCCCGGTCCCTGCTGGCCAGCTACGGCGTCTCGATCGAGCCCGTGACCGAGGTCGACGCCGAATGGGCTGCGGCGCGGTGGGTCCCTGGGGGAAGCCTCTCACTGGCCGACCGTCTCTGCCTGGCCCTCGGCGAGCGCCTAGACGCCGCGGTGTGGACCGCCGACGCCGGCTGGGGAACGAGCGGGCGGCTCAGGCAGATCCGCTGAGCCGCCGGTCGGAGCCGCGGAGCGGGTCGGGGCGATCCCGGTCTGAAGGCGGGGTCCGAGCGCGAGGCGCCGCTCCGGGGATCTCGGATAGCCTTTCCCGTGGGAGGGCGACGGGGAGCGTCGCCAGCGAGGAGGAGCGCACGAGTGCCGGGACGCAAGCTGCTGTTCGGAGTGAGCCTCGGTGATTGGTCCGGCGCCGACATCGCCCAGACGCGGGGGGTCCACGAGCGGGCCGTGCTCGCGGACGAGAGCGGCCTCGACCTCTTCACCCTTGCCGACCACCCGTATCTGGCCAACCGCATCGACGCTTACTCCGGCCTCGCCTTCCTGCTCGGTGCCACGTCGCGCATCCACGGGGCGGTGACGGTCACCAACCTGCCGAGCCGACCGGCGCCGGTGCTCGCCCATGCCATCACCTCGCTGTCCGCCCTCTCCGGAGGTCGTGTGGTGCTCGGCATCGGCGCGGGAGGCATGTGGGACCAGATCGTCAAGCTGGGGGTGCCGCGGCTCAGCCTGGGCGAATCGGTGAGCGCCATGGAGGAGGCCATCGAGCTGATCCGAGCGCTCTCCGGCGGCGGGGCGCCGGTGGACTTCGCCGGCCGCTTCTACAGGGTGTCGGGCCTCGACCCCGCGCCCGTGGCCATGCCGCCGATCTGGACCGGGTCCCGCGGACCCCGGTCGCTCGCCGTGACCGGGCGCCTGGCCGACGGATGGATGCCCGGCGGAGGCGCGGACTGGCTCAGCCCGCAGTACCGGGAGCAGAGGCCGCTGGTCGACGAGGCCGCGCGTGCTGCAGGCCGCGACCCGCCGGACGTCATCAGCGTCTTCAACTTCGCAGGCGCCATCAGCGACTCCGCCCCCACCTCGACGCGGGATGGGGACGGGCGCTGGACCGGCGGCTCGGTGGAGGAGTGGGTGGAGGAGCTCACCGGTGCTGTGCTCGAGCACGGCGCCAGCGGCTTCGTCTACCGCGAGCCCGGAGGCACCTTCACCGCGGCCGGACTCGCGCGCTGGGCCGAGGAGGTGGTCCCGGCGGTCAGGGAGGCGGTGGCCGCGGCGGACGCCGGGTCTCCGGCCGGTGGGGCTGGCCGCTGAGCGTTCGATCGAGCCTCAGCCGGCCGCGGCCGGCCGGGGGTGGATCCGACCTCGTCGACCAGCGTCCGGTCGGTGGTCCGCCGCCGGGCCCTGAATTGACGCGCGAACCCTGGCGCTGGTAGGATGCTCCCTCGCGCCCATCGCGGCGAAATTGCGTCCACGCGCGCCCCGCAAGGGGTGCTGTTCAGTCCCAAACGGAGTTCTGTGCCCACCACCCAGCAGCTCGTCCGCAAAGGCCGGGTCCGGATCGTCCGGAAGACCAAGGCTCCCGCGCTCCGGGGTTCGCCCCAGCGCCGCGGCGTCTGCGTGCGCGTGTACACCACCACCCCCAAGAAGCCGAACTCGGCGCTCCGCAAGGTGGCCCGGGTGCGTCTGACCAGCAAGGCAGAGGTGACCGCCTACATCCCCGGGATCGGCCACAACCTCCAGGAGCACTCGGTGGTGCTGATCCGCGGCGGCCGGGTCAAGGACCTCCCCGGGGTGCGCTACCACATCATCCGGGGCACCCTGGACACGGCCGGGACCAAGAACCGGAAGCAGGGCCGGAGCAAGTACGGCGCCAAGCGCGAGAAAGCGGCCAAGTAGAGATCCATTCGAGATGCCCCGTCGAGCCCGCGTCCAGCGACGCAACATCCTCCCCGACCCGATCTACGCGAGCCCCGCGCTTGCCAAGTTCATCAACTGCGTCATGCTGGCCGGCAAGAAGTCGACCGCCCAGCGAATCGTCTATGACGCGTTCGAGAAGGTGCGGCGCTCCAGCCGGCGCGAGCCGCTCGACGTCTTCGACCAGGCCATGCGCAACGTCACCCCGGTGATCGAGGTCAAGCCGAAGCGGGTCGGCGGCGCCACCTACCAGGTGCCGGTGGAGATTCGCCACGACCGCCGCCAGGCGCTGGCCCGGCGCTGGGTCATCCGCTATGCCCGGGCCCGCTCCGGCAAGAGCATGGCCGACCGGCTCGCCGCCGAGCTGATGGACGCCGCCAACGGGGTGGGTGCCTCGGTCAAGCGGAAGGAAGACACCCACAAGATGGCCGAGTCCAACAAGGCCTTCTCGCACTTCCGGTATTGATCCGAGCCCGTGGTTCTGAAGAGATGAGCATCGCCGTGGCAGGTCGCGCCGTCGCCCTGGAGAGGTACCGGAACATCGGGATCATGGCCCACATCGACGCGGGCAAGACCACGACGACCGAGCGCGTCCTCTTCTACACCGGGCGCATCCACCGGATGGGCGAGGTCCACGAGGGCGCCGCGACCATGGACTGGATGGTCCAGGAGCAGGAGCGCGGGATCACCATCACCTCGGCCGCCACCGCAGCCGAGTGGCGCGGCCACCGTATCAATATAATCGATACGCCCGGGCATGTGGACTTCACAATGGAGGTGGAGCGAAGCCTCCGCGTCCTCGACGGCGCGGTGGCGGTGTTCGATGCCGTGGCCGGGGTGGAGCCCCAGTCCGAGACCGTCTGGCGTCAGGCGGACCGCTACCAGGTCCCCCGCATCTGCTTCATCAACAAGATGGATCGGATGGGGGCCGACTTCTACGCCTCCCTGCAGTCGATCAAGGACCGGTTGGGGGCCAACCCGATCCCCATTCAGCTTCCCATCGGCAGCGAGTCCAATTTCGTCGGGATGGTCGATCTGGTCAACCTGAGCGCGATCGTCTACCTCGACGACCTGGGCACCACCAGCGAGCGGGGCGCGATCCCCGAGTCGATGCAGGCGGAGGTGGCCAAATGGCGCCATGTCCTCCTCGAGGCGGTGGCCGAGACCGACGACGAGCTCCTGGCCCGCTACCTGGAGGGGGAGGAGCTGACCCCCGACGACATCCGCCGCGGGCTCCGGATCGGGACCATCAGGACCCAGCTGGTGCCCGTCCTCTGCGGCGCGGCGCTCAAGAACCGCGGCGTGCAGCCGATGCTGGACGCGGTCGTCGACTACCTGCCCTCGCCGCTCGACGTCCCCCCCATCGAGGGGCACACCCCGGGGGTCGACGAGCCCGGCCGCCGCCTCCCGGACGATGACGAGCCGTTCGCCGCGATCGCCTTCAAGATCGCCAACGACCCGTTCGTCGGCAACCTCACCTTCTTCCGGGTGTACAGCGGCACCCTGAAGAGCGGCTCCTACGTCTACAACGCCACCCAGGGGCAGCGCGAACGGATCGGGCGCATCCTCCAGATGCACGCCAACCACCGCGAGGACATCGAGGAGGTCCGGACCGGCGACATCGCCGCCGCCATCGGCCTCAAGTCGACGACCACCGGGGACACGCTCTGCAGCGAGGACTCGCCGATCGTCCTGGAGGCCATGGTCATCCCGGAGCCGGTGATCTCGGTCGCCGTCGAGCCCAAGACCAAGGCCGACCAGGACAAGATGGGGCTCGCCCTCCAGCGGCTGGCCGCCGAGGACCCCACCTTCCGCGTCCACACCGACGAGGACAGCGGCCAGACCGTGATCTCAGGGATGGGGGAGCTCCACCTCGAGATCATCGTCGACCGCATGCTCCGCGAGTTCAGGGTCGACGCCAGCGTCGGCAAGCCCCAGGTCGCCTACCGGGAGACCATCACGGTCCCCGCCCATGGCACCGGGCGATTCGTCCGCCAGACCGGCGGCCATGGCCAGTACGGCCATGTCGAGCTGGACCTCCGCCCCCAGGAGCCCGGCAAGGGCTTCGAGTTCGTCTCCAAGATCGTCGGCGGCAGCGTGCCCCGGGAGTACATCCGGCCGGTGGAGAAGGGGGTCTCCGAGGCCCTCGCCAACGGCGTGCTGGCGGGCTTCCCGGTGGTCGACGTCAAGGTCGCCCTGGTCGACGGCTCCTACCACGAGGTCGACTCCTCGGAGCAGGCCTTCCAGATCGCCGGCTCGATCGGCTTCAAGGACGGCATGCGCAAGGCCAAGCCGGCGCTGCTCGAGCCGATCATGAAGGTCGACGTCTCCATGCCCGAGGACTACATGGGCGACGTCATGGGGGACCTGAGCGGCCGCCGGGGGCACATCCTGGGCATGGAAGGGCGCGGGACGACCCAGATCGTGCATGCTCTGGTGCCGCTGGCCGCCATGTTCGGGTATGCCACCGAGCTGCGCTCGATGACCCAGGGCCGGGCGTCCTATTCGATGGAGTTCCACCACTACCAGCAGCTACCCTCTGGCCTCGCCGACGAGATCGTCGCCAAGGCCAGGTCATGACCAGCCGAGCCCGCCAGCCAGCCGGGAGCCAGCCGAGAACCAGCGAGCAGCAGCAGAGGAACTGAGAAGGCCATGGGCAAGAAGAAGAAATACACCAGTACCAAGCCTCACGTGAACGTCGGGACCATCGGTCACATCGACCATGGGAAGACGACGCTGACTGCTGCCATCACCAAGACCCTCTCCGAACGCGTCGGTGGCTCCAACTCCTTCGTATCGTTCGATCAGATCGACAACGCCCCGGAGGAGAAGGCGCGCGGCATCACCATCGCCACCGCCCACATCGAGTACGAGACGGCCAACCGCCACTACGCCCACGTCGACTGCCCCGGCCACGCCGACTACATCAAGAACATGATCACCGGCGCGGCCCAGATGGACGGGGCCATCCTGGTGGTGGCCGCCACCGACGGGCCGATGCCCCAGACCCGGGAGCACATCGTGCTCGCCCGTCAGGTCGGGGTCCCCTACATCGTGGTGGCCCTCAACAAGGTGGACCAGGTCGACGACGAGGAGCTGCTGGAGCTGGTCGAGCTCGAGGTTCGCGAGCTGCTCAGCCGGTACGAGTTCCCCGGCGACGACATCCCGGTGGTCCGGGTCTCGGCCCTCAAGGCGCTGGAGGGGGACAAGGCGGCCGGCGACGACGTGATGCGGCTGATGGAGGCCGTCGACACCTACATCCCGGTGCCCGAGCGGCCCGTCGACAAGCCCTTCATGATGCCGATCGAGGACGTCTTCTCGATCGAGGGTCGCGGCACCGTGGTCACCGGCCGCATCGAGCGCGGCGTGATCAAGGTCAACGAGCCGGTGGAGATCGTCGGCATCCGGGACACCACCAAGACGGTGGTGACCGGGGTCGAGATGTTCCACAAGGAGCTCGACGGCGGCGGCCAGGCGGGGATGAACGTCGGCTGCCTGATCCGGGGGATCAAGCGCGAGGACGTCGAGCGTGGGCAGGTCGTGGCCAAGCCGGGCACCATCAACCCGCACACCAAGTTCAAGGCCCAGGTCTTCGTCCTCAGCAAGGAGGAGGGGGGCCGGCACACCCCGTTCTTCAGCGGCTACCGGCCTCAGTTCTACATCCGGACCACCGACGTGACCGGCAGCATCACCCTCCCCGAGGGGACCGAGATGGTGATGCCGGGCGACAACGTCGAGATGGGCGTGGAGCTGATCACCCCGATCGCCGTCGAGGAGGGGATGCGCTTCGCCATCCGCGAGGGCGGGCACACAGTCGGCGCCGGCGCCGTCACCTCGATCGAGAAATAGGACAGGGAAGGCAAGCGGCACCGCCATGGCGCAGAAAATCCGCATCCGGCTCAAGGCCTACGACCATCGGGTCCTCGACCAGGCCGCCTCGAAGATCGTCGAGACCGTGGTCCGGACCGGGGCTCACGTCGCCGGCCCGGTGCCGCTGCCGACCCGTATTGGCAAGTGGACCGTGGTCCGCTCGCCCTTCATCGACAAGGATTCGCGCGAGCAGTTCGAGATGCGCACCCACAAGCGCATCCTCGACATCCTCGACCCCAACCCCAAGGTGGTGGACGCCCTGATGCGGCTCAACCTCCCGAGTGGCGTGGACATCGAGATCAAGCTCGGGGATCAACGATGATGCCGCTCATTTCCGCCCGGCTCGGCGTCAGCTCCAGGGGGGCGTTCGCCCCCCTTCGGCGCGCGGGAATGCGCGCCTACCCTCAAGGAGAGCGCGCTTGCCCCCACGGTCCGCTCCCAGGGCGCGCTTCTCGTTTCCTTGATCTGAGCGGCCTGAGCGGCATCGAGGAGTCTTCCGATGTCTAAGGGCCTCCTCGCCCGCAAGCTGGGGATGACCCAGCTCTTCACCGCGCAGGGCACGGTGGTCCCCGTCACCGTCCTGGAGGCGGACTCCTGCCACGTCGTCCAGGTCAAGACCACGGCCACCGACGGCTACGAGGCCGTCCAGCTCGGTCTCGGCGTGCGCAGGCCGCGCCGCACCAACAAGCCCCAGGCCGGCCACTTCAAGCGGGCCGGCACCCCGGCTCTCTCCCATCTGGCCGAGGTCCGCGACGCGGGCACCCCTGCTCCGGGCAGCCGGCTCTCGGTCTCGCTCTTCGAGGCCGGGGAGCGGGTGGACGTCACCGGCATCACCCAGGGCAAGGGCTTCGCCGGGCAGCACAAGCGCCACAACTTCAGCAGGGGCCCGGTCACCCACGGCTCCCACAACATCAAACAGCCCGGGTCGATCGGGTCGACCGACGCCGCCCGCGTCTTCAAGGGGCTGCGCATGGCCGGTCACCTCGGCGCCTCCCGGGCCACGGTCATGCGGCTCGAGGTGGTGCGGGTCGACGCCGAGCGCAACCTGCTGCTGGTGCGCGGGGCCGTGCCCGGTCACCGCGACTCGGTGGTGCTGGTCCGGGACAGCGCCCGCAGCGGAGTGGTGGTGGCATGAGCACCGCACCGGTCGTCGACCTCGCCGGCGAGAGCCAGGGGGAGCTGGAGCTTCCCGAGACGGTGTTCGCGGTGATCCCGCACGCAACCGTCATGCACCAGGCGCTGCTGCGCCAGCTGGCCAACGCCCGCCAGGGCACCCATGACAGCAAGACCCGCACCGAGGTCTCGGGTGGTGGCCGCAAGCCGTACCGTCAGAAGGGCACCGGCCGGGCCCGGCAGGGCTCGATCCGGGCCCCGCACTACGCGGGAGGCGGCACCGTCTTCGGGCCCACCCCGCGCTCGCACAGCCAGCAGATGCCGCGCAAGCAGCGCCGGCTGGCGCTGCGCAGCGCGCTGAGCGTCAAGGCCGCCGAGGGCCAGATCACCATCCTCGACGGGATCGACCTCGAGGAGCCCCGCACCAAGGTGGTGACCGGGTTCCTGCAGGCGGTCGAGGCCGGCCGGCGGGTCCTGGTCGTGCTGGGCTCGCACCACGACGCCCTCGAGCTGAGCGCCCGGAACCTCCCCGAGGTCCGGCTGATCCTGGCCGGCAACGTCTCGGTGCGCGACCTGCTCACCGCCGACACCGTGGTGATGACCCGGGATGCGGTCGACCACATCGCGGAGGCCTGGGGATGAGTCAGGGGCGCGCCTTCCACCAGGTCATCCTCCGGCCGGTCTCGAGCGAGAAGTCCTACAGCGAGATGGGGCGGTTGAACAAGTACACGTTCGCCTGCCCCACCGACGTGACCAAGGTCGACATCCGTCGGGCCATCGAGGAGGCCTTCCCCGAGCAGCGGCTCACGGTGCTCGCGGTCAACGTCCTGGCCGTTCACGGCAAGGTCCGCAACCGCCAGTACCGGCGTGGCCGGGGAGGCCGCCTGACCGGGAAGAGCCCTGACTGGAAGAAGGCCGTGGTGACCCTGGCCCCCGGGCAGAAGATCCCCGGGCTGTTCGAGGGCGTGTAGACCGATGCCAGTCAACAAGTACAAGCCGACCAGCCCGGGCCGTCGCTTCATGGCGGTCAGCTCGTTCGAGGAGGTGACCAGCACCACCCCCGAGCGGAGCCTCACCGTCCACCTCAAGAAGGCCAGCGGGCGCAACAACACCGGCCGGATCACGGTGCGCCACCGTGGTGGCGGCCACGCCAAGCTCTACCGGATCATCGATTTCCGGCGGACCAAGCGCGACGTCCCGGGCCGCGTGTCCGCGATCGAGTACGACCCCAACCGGAGCGCCCGGATCGCCCTCATCAACTACGCGGACGGCGAGAAGCGCTACATCCTGGCCCCGCTGGGCCTCACCGTCGGGCAGGTCATCAGCTCTGGCGTGGGCGCCGAGATCAAGCCTGGCAACGCCCTCCCGCTCGCCAACATCCCGCTGGGCACCACCATCCACAATCTCGAGGTCCAGCCGGGGCGTGGCGGCCAGCTGGTGCGCAGCGCCGGCGTGGCGGCTCAGCTGCTCGCCCGCGAGGGGGAGATGGCAACCGTGCGGATGCCCTCCGGCGAGGTGCGGCGGATCGACGTCCGCTGCTTCGCCACCGTGGGCCAGGTCGGCAATGCCGACCACGAGAACCAGAACATCGGCAAGGCGGGCAAGTCGCGCTGGCGGGGCTGGCGACCGTCGGTGCGCGGCATGGCCATGAACCCCTTCGACCACCCCCACGGCGGCGGCGAGGGTCGCAGCGGTGCCGGTGGCAACCCGCAGACGCCCTGGGGCAAGCCGGCGCTCGGCTACCGCACCCGTCGCAACAAGAAGACCGACCGCATGATCGTGCGTCGCCGGAAGAAGTGAGACCATGAGCCGTTCCCTCAAGAAAGGGCCGTTCTGCGACGACCACCTGCTGGCCAAGATTCAGAGGCTGAATCAGAGCCGGGAGAAGCGGGTCATCAAGACCTGGTCGCGGCGCAGCGACATCTTCCCGGAGATGGTCGGGCACACCATCGCCGTCCACGACGGCCGCAAGCACAACCCGGTGTTCATCACCGAGGCCATGGTCGGCCACAAGCTGGGCGAGTTCGCCGTGACCCGCAAGTACCGCGGCCACGGCCACCACACCGAGCGGAGCACCGCCCTCAAGTGAAAGTCGTCGCCACCGCCAAGGACGTGCGGATCACCTCGCGCAAGGCGCGGGTGGTCGCGGACAGTGTCGTCGGCCTGCCGGTCGCCGAGGCTCTCGCCCTGCTCAGCTTCACCCCGCGCCATGCCGCCAAGGAGGTGGCCAAGGTCATCAAGTCGGCGGCCGCCAACGCGGAGCACAACTTCAACCTGGAGCAGTCGTCGCTGCGCGTCGACCGCATCGACGTCGACCAGGCCGGGATGATGAAGCGGTACATCGCCAAGCCGCGCGGGATGGCCGGCAGCATCTTCAAGCGGATGAGCCACCTGCGCTGCTACGTGACCGACGAGGAGCCCGAGCCGGAGCGCCGCCGTCGCTCGGTGGTGGCGATGGCCGGGCGCGCGGTGCACCCTTCCACCAAGCCCGCGTCCGCCCGCCGCCGCCGTCCCGCCCAGATCCGGCGCGCTCAGGAGGCGGCCCTGGCTGAGGCCGAGGCGGCCACCACCGCGGTCGAGGGAGCCGCCGAAGGCGAACCGGTGGAGGAGGTCGAGCCGACCCCCGACGACGAGGGCGACGTGGTCGACGAGGCCGAGCCCGACGAGACGGGGGACCCCGACAGTGAGGCCGGCGGGCCGGGCGATGAGGAGCCCGAGGCCGAGACGGCTCAGGACGACGAGGAGAAGGACTGATGGGACAGAAGGTGAACCCTATCGGCTTTCGCCTCGGGGTCTACCGGCAGTGGGACGCGCGCTGGTTCGCGGAGAAGGAGTACACCAAGCTCCTTCACGAGGACCTGGCGATGCGCCGGTTGATCGCCAGCCGGCTGCGCAACGCCGGGGTGGCACGGATCGAGACCGAGCGTAGCGCCAACCAGTTGACGGTGATCATCCAGACGGCCAAGCCCGGCATCGTGATCGGCAAGCAGGGTGCCTCGGTGGACGCGCTTCGCGACGAGCTGGAGCGGATCAGCGGCAAGAAGGTCCGGGTGACCATCCACGAGATCAAGACCCCCGAGCTCGACGCCCGGCTGGTCGCCGAGAACGTCGCCTCCCAGCTGGAGAAGCGGATCGCGTTCCGCCGGGCCCTCAAGCAGACCGTCATGCGCAGCATGCGCGCCGGCGCCAAGGGTGTGAAGCTGGAGGTCAGCGGTCGCCTCGGCGGCGCCGAGATGTCGCGGCGTGAGTGGGATCGGGACGGCCGCGTGCCGCTCCACACCCTCCGGGCCAACATCGACTTCGGGCGGGCCGAGGCGCGGACCACCTTCGGTCGGATCGGGGTCACCTGCTGGATCTACAAGGGCGACTACGTCACCGCGACCGGGGAACCGGTGATGACCGGGGGGCCGGGACGCGAGGTCGTCGAGGTCGTGCGGCCGCTCGCCGCACCCGAGCGTGAGCGGCGCCCCATGGTGGCCCCCTCCGCTCCCGACCACGAGGAGGTGGCGCCGGTGGCGCTCGCCGAGGCCACCGCCGAGGGTGGTGGCGGTGTCGAGATCGGCCCGGTCGACAGCCCCGAAGCCGCGGACGAGGCGGTGGCGGTGCTCGGTGAGGTCGAGGCCGAGGCCGACGTCGATGTCGCCGAGGCGGAGATCGCGGAGCTCGACGACGAGGTCCCCGGCCTTGGCGTCGTGCCCGAGGCCGGCACCAAGGTGGAGAAGCTACCCGCCAAGAAGCCGGCGGCGCGCCGCCGTCCGGCTCCGGCGAAGAAGCCGGCCCCGGGCGTTGGGCCCGAGACCGAGGCGGAGGAGGACTGACGGTGCTGATGCCGAAGCGGACCAAGTTCCGCAAGCTTCACCGGGGCCGGCGGCAGGGTGCCGCCCAGCGCGGCAGCACCCTGAGCTTCGGCCCCTACGGGCTCCAGGCGCTCGAGCCCTGCTGGATGACCAACCGCCAGATCGAGGCCGCCCGCCGCGCCATGACCCGGCACGTCCGCCGCGGCGGGCAGATCTGGATCCGCATCTTCCCCGATCACGCCTACACCAAGAAGCCTGCTGAGACCCGGATGGGCTCGGGCAAGGGCCAGCCCGAGGGGTGGGTGGCGGTGGTCAAGCCGGGCCGTGTCCTCTTCGAGATGAGTGGGGTCACGGAGGAGACCGCCCGCGAGGCGATGCGCCTCGCCGCCCACAAGCTGCCGATTGCCACCCGCTTCGTCGCCCGGCAGGGAACCGGGGATGAGGCCGAGGCCGAGACGGAGGCGACGGCGTGAGCAAGCAGGTCGAGGCCGTGAACCTGCTCCGCAGCATGACCGCGGGAGATCTCGCCGAGCATCTGCGCCAGCAGCGCCGCAAGCTCTTCGAGGTCAGGTTTCAGCAGGCGGCCGGTCAGGTCGAGAACCATCGCCAGGTGCGTGAGCTGCGGCGGGAGATCGCCCGCACCATGACCCTCCAGCTCGAGCTGGCGCGCGGCCACCATCTGGTCTCCGATCTCGAGGTCGAGGAGGAGCCCGAGGAGCGGCCCCGTCCGCGAGGCCTGCTCCGGCGCCGTTCGAGCGCGGTGACCTCCGTCGAGGAGGAGCCGGTCGAGTCCGGTGCAGCCGGGGCGGACGCCGTCGAGGCCGAGCCCGTCGAGTCGGGTCAGGACCAGAGGCCGCGCCGTGCGCGCCGTCGCAGTGACAGCGCGGTGACCGCCGTCGAGGAACCGGAGGCCCTGGAGGCGCCGGACGCCGCCCCCGAGGAGCCGCCCGTTGCGGACGACGAGCCGGCTGACCCCGCAGGGGCTGCCGAGGACGTCGCCGAGATCGCTGACGAAGGGGCCGCCGGGCCCGACGAGGAGCAGACAGATGAGTGAGCAGCCGGCCGAGCGGGGCCGCCGCAAGGTCCGGGACGGCGTCGTGGTCAGCGACAAGATGCAGCAGACCGTGGTGGTCCTGGTCGAGGAGAAGAAACCGCATCGCCTCTACAAGAAGGTGGTCACCCACAACCGGCGCCTCAAGGTCCACGACGAGGAGGGGACCTGCGCGGTGGGGGACCGGGTCCGGATCACCGAGACCCGCCCGATCTCCAAGGAGAAGCGGTGGCGGGTCGCCGAGATCCTCGAGAAGGCGAAGTAGGCGGTGATCCAGCAGGAGAGCATCGTCAAGGTGGCGGACAACAGCGGGGCGCGCGAGCTGCTCTGCATCCGCGTGCTCGGCGGCAGCCGGCACAAGTACGGCTCGGTGGGTGACGTCATCATCGGGACCGTCAAGGTGGCCCAGCCCAACGCCCAGGTCAAGAAGGGCGATGTGGTCCGGGCGGTCATCGTGCGCACCGTCCAGCCCTTCCACCGCCCCGACGGTAGCCAGATCCGCTTCGACGAGAACGCGGCGGTGCTGATCAACCCCCAGAACAACCCGCGCGGGACCCGCATCTTCGGGCCGGTGGCCAGGGAGCTTCGGGAACGCAACTTCATGAAGATCGTGTCGCTCGCCCCGGAGGTGATCTAGGTGACCCCGGGACGTCGGTTGGAGGTGGGCTAGATGGGCACGGTGGCCAAGCGTCTGGCCGGCCTGGCCAGGCACCGCCGGGTGGAGGTGGCGCACGAGGGATGGGCCGGCGGCCGGATCCGCCCCCTCGACATCCGCAGCGGTGACACCGTCGAGATCATCGCGGGCAAGGACAAGGGCAAGCGCGGGGTGGTCGAGCGGGTGGAGACCGAGCGCCAGCGCATCGTGGTGCGCGGCGCCAACCTGATGAAGCGCCACACCAAGGCCAACACCCAGGGCAACGTGCAGGGCGGGATCGTCGACTTCAACGGCCCGATCGCCTACAGCAAGGTCCAGCTGGTCTGCAACCGCTGCGAGAAGCGCACCCGGATCACCCGCCAGGTGACCGAGGAGGGCGTCAATGTGATCGTCTGCAAGAAGTGCGGCGAGCGCTACGAGCGGGTGGCCGGCTGATGGCTGTCGCCGTTGCCGAGGCTCCGCGCCTCCGCCGCGAGTACCAGGATCGGGTGGTCCCCGAGCTGGTCCGGGAGTTCCGCTACACCAACGCGATGGAGGTGCCCCGGATCGAGAAGATCGTGGTCAACATCGGCCTGGGTGAGGCGATCCAGAACGCGCGCGCCATCGACGCCGCGGTCGCCGACATCAAGACCATGACCGGCCAGGCCCCGATCGTGATTCGGGCCAGGAAGTCGGTGGCCGCCTTCAAGCTGCGGGCCGGGATGCCGATCGGGGTCAAGGTGACGCTCCGCTCCGATCGGATGTGGTATTTCCTTGACAAGCTGATCAACGTTGCCCTGCCTCGGATTCGCGACTTCCGGGGAGTCGACCCCAAGGCCTTCGACGGGCATGGCAACTACACCCTCGGTCTCCGGGAGCAGCTGGTCTTCCCGGAGATCGACTACGACAAGATCGACAAGCTGCGCGGGCTCGAGATCTGCATCGTGTCGAGCGCCAGGACCGACGACGAGGGGCGGGCTCTGCTCACCCACTTCGGCATGCCTTTCCGGAAGAGTTGATGTTGATTCATGGTTCGCGTGCGTCGGCTCCCGCCGATACGGCGCGACGAGGTGCCTGATGGCCAAGAAGTCACTGATCGCCAAGTCGCTGCGAGCGCCCCGGTTCTCCACTCAGCAGCACCATCGGTGCGCGCTCTGCGGGCGTCCGCGCGCCTACATGCGCAAGTTCGGCATGTGCCGCATCTGCTTCCGGGGGCTGGCCAGCATGGGCCAGATCCCGGGGGTCAAGAAGAGCTCGTGGTGAGAGCATGACCAGCGACACCATCGCTGACATGCTGACCCGGGTCCGCAACGCCAACGCGGCCAACCACCGGACCGTGGTCATCCCCTCCAGCCGGATGAAGGCGGAGATCGCCCGCGTGCTCAAGGAGGAGGGCTTCATCGCCGACTACGCGGTGAGCGGTGAGACTCCCCAGGAGATCATCACCATCACCTTCAAAGCGCGCACCGCCCGGGGCCGCGCCCTGAGCGGGCTGCGCCGGATCAGCCGGCCGGGCCTGCGGGTCTACGCGCGCAAGTCGGAGCTCCCCCGCGTGCTCGGCGGGCTGGGGGTCGCGGTGATCTCTACCAGTCAGGGCCTGATGACCGGTCAGATGGCCCAGCGCCTCGGCCTCGGCGGCGAAGTCGTCGCCTTCGTGTGGTGATCTGATGTCCCGCATCGGTCGCCAACCCATCCCCCTTCCCGCCGGCGTACGGGTGGCCGCGACCGGCGCCCACGTCTCCGTCTCCGGCGCGCGCGGGACCCTGGAGCGCCTGGTGCCCCCGGCCATGACGGTCGTGGTCGGCGACGGCGTGGTCGAGGTCCAGCGTCCCACCGACAGCGCCGTGCACCGCTCCCTGCACGGGCTGACCCGAACCCTGATCGCCAACATGGTGGAGGGGGTGAGCAACGGGTTCACCCGCAACCTCGACCTGGTCGGCGTCGGTTTCCGCGCCAGCAAGCAGGGCGCCGACCTGGTGCTGACCGTGGGTTACTCCCACCCTATCCGCTACACGCCCCCCGAGGGGGTGACCATCGAGGTCCCGGCCCCGACCCAGATCGTGATCAGCGGGGCCAACAAGGAGATGGTGGGCCAGGTGGCCGCCAAGATCCGCTCGTTCCGCAAGCCCGAGCCGTACAAGGGCAAGGGCATCCTCTACCGGGGTGAGCGGCTGCGCCGGAAGGCCGGCAAGTCCGGCAAGGCAGGCAAGGGCAAGTAGGCGAGGACGAGGATGTACACCAAGCACGATCGAGAGGCGGCGCGCACGCGACGCCACCTGCGGGTCCGCCGCCGCGTCGAGGGCACCGCGGCGCGGCCGCGGCTCTGCGTCCATCGCAGCCTCCGCCACATCGCGGCGCAGGTCATCGATGACACCGAGGGCCGCACCCTGGCGGCCGCATCGACCCTGGACCCGGAGGCGGCGAGCCGGATCAGCGGGAGCCGCGCCACCTCCGGGGCCGCCGCGGTGGTCGGCGAGCTGGTCGCCGCCCGCGCCCTCGCCCAGGGGGTCTCGAAGGTCGTCTTCGACCGGGGTGGCTACCTCTATCACGGCCGCGTGGCGGCTCTCGCCGAGGCCGCCCGCAAGGCCGGATTGGAGCTCTGAGTGTGATGGCGATGCGCATGGATCGACGCGACGACCGCGGGGGAGATCGCGGCAGCGAGCTCACCGAGAAGATCGTCTCGCTCAACCGGGTGGCGAAGGTGGTGAAGGGTGGCCGCCGCTTCTCCTTCAGCGCCCTGGTCGTGGTCGGTGACGGCCAGGGCCGGGTCGGCGCCGGCCTGGGCAAGGCGGGCGAGGTGCCCGACGCCATCCGCAAGGGCGTCGAGGACGCCAAGAAGCACATGATCACCGTCCCCCTGGTGGGACGGACCATCCCCCACGACCTGCGCTACAAGCTGGGCGCCGCCCGGGTCCTGCTCCGTCCCGCGGTGCCCGGCACCGGGGTCATCTCGGGCGGGGCGATGCGCGCGGTCGTCGAGGCCGCCGGCATCCACGACATCCTGACCAAGTCGCTGGGCAGCAACAACCCGATCAACGTGGTCCGGGCGACGGTGGCGGCGCTCGCCAGCATGCGCACGCTGGCCGAGGTCGCGGCGCTCCGGGGCAAGACCCCCGAGGAGATCGTCGGCCGCAAGCGCGCGGCCCAGATCCTCGGCGAGAGCGCCGCCGCGGCGGAGGCGGTATGAGCCGCATCCGCACCGCCGAGACGGCCCCGGGCGGGGCGGACGAGGGGGTGGCGGAGACCGCCCCGGTCGCCACCATCCGCGTCACCTACCGGAAGAGCGCGATCGGCTATGCCCAGGACCAGAAGGCGACCGTCGCCGCGCTGGGCCTGCACCGCCTCCACCAGACCGTGGTGCACGCCGACACCCCGGCGGTTCGCGGGATGGTGCAGAAGGTGCGTCACCTGGTCAGCGTGGATGGCGTCCCCGCCGACAGCCCCGAGCTCGCCGCCGCGGCGGCCGCCGGGGGCGAGGTCAAGGACGCGTCGAGCCGGAGGGAGTCATGAAGCTGCACGAGCTGCGCCCGGCCCCGGGAAGCCGGCGATCGCGCAAGCGCATCGGGCGGGGGATCTCCGCCGGTCAGGGCAAGACCTCGGGTCGGGGCCAGAAGGGAGCCGGAGCTCGCGAGGGGGCCAAGGTGCCCCGCGGCTTCGAGGGTGGCCAGATGAAGATGACCATGCGGCTGCCCAAGCTGCGTGGCTTCACCAACCGCTGGCGGGTGGAGTACACCGCGATCAACGTCAGCAAGCTCAACCGCTTCCCGAGTGCCGCGATCGTGGACGGTGCCGCCCTCGCCCAGGTGGGCCTGGTGACCCGTCCCGGCGAGCGGGTCAAGCTGCTCGCCGCCGGGAAGCTCAAGGTGGCGCTGACCGTCCGTGTGCAGCGCGCCTCCGCCGCCGCGATTCGCGCCGTCGAGGCCGCCGGCGGACGGCTCGAGCTGCTCGAGACCCGCCCGGCCAAGACCGAGCGGGCCGCGCCGGGCGACGCCGGCGCCACCGCCGGCGCCGGCCCGAACACTGGGGATGACGAGGAGGCGGAGCCCGAGGGGTGAACCTTCTCCAGGCCCTCGCTCAGGCGCTCAGGATCCCGGAGCTGCGCAAGAAGCTCGTCTTCACCCTGCTGCTCCTGTTCGCCTTTCGGGTGCTGGCCTCGATCTCGATCCCCGGCGCCAATCCCACCGCGCTCAACGACCTCTTCACGGGCAACACCCTGCTCGGTCTGCTCAACCTCTTCAGCGGCAACGGGCTGGCCCACTTCACCATCGTCGGTCTCGGGCTGAACCCGTACATCAACGCCACCATCATCATGCAGCTCATGACCGTGGTATCGGTCCGGCTCAAGGAGCTGTCCAAGGAGGGGGAGGTCGGGCGCAAGCGGATCACCCGCTACACCCGCTGGCTGACCGTCCCGCTGGCCGCCCTCCAGGCTTACGGTTTCATGGCCCTCTTCACCAACTCGAGCGCGACCAGCGCGGGCGCGATCATTCCCAACCCCACCGTCACCGAGACCCTCACGGTCATCCTCACCCTCACCGCCGGCACCATCGTCGCCATGTGGCTGGGCGAGCTGATCACCGAGTACGGCGTGGGCAACGGGGTCTCGCTGATCATCTTCACCGGCATCATCGCCCAGCTCCCGGGCGCGCTCTTCAGCTACGGCTCGGAGGGCGCCTCCAACGTCTTCCACATCTTCGAGATGGCCGTGATCGCCCTGGTGGCGACCGCCGGCATCATCTACGTCCAGCAGGCTCAGCGGAAGGTCCCGATGCAATCGGCCCAGCGGGTGCTCAACCCGCGGACCGGGATGGCGTCGGCGGGCGGCCGGCGCAACTTCCTGCCGCTCCGGGTCAACACCGCCGGGGTCATCCCGATCATCTTCGCGATCTCGATCATGGCCTTCCCGACCATCTTCGCCAACTTCTTCGGACAGGCGACCGGCTGGCTGTCCACCGCCTCCACCTGGATCAGGGACAACTGGCAGCCCAATGGCGGCACCCTGCCCCTCGACCTCCTCTACAACGGCATCGAGTTCGTCCTGATCCTCGGCTTCACCTACTTCTACACGGCGGTCGTCTTCGATCCCAACGACGTGGCCGACAACCTCAAGAAGTCGTCGAACTTCATCCCCGGCATCCGGCCCGGGCGCCAGACGGCCGAGTACCTGGGCAAGGTCATGGGCCGGATCACCCTGGCCGGCGCCATCTTCCTGGCCTGCGTCACCGTGGTGCTCCCGCTCGCCACCAGCTTCCTGACCGGGGTGTCGACGTCCCAGTTCCTGCTCGGAGGCACGGCCATCCTGATCGTGGTCGGCGTGGCCCTCGACACCATGAAGCAGATCGAGACCCAGCTGCTGATGCGCCAATACAGGGGATTCATCCGATGATCGTCATCCTTTTCGGCGCGCCCGGCAGCGGCAAGGGAACCCAGGCGGAGCGGGTGGCCGCGACCACCGGCACCCCCCACGTCTCCACCGGGGCCATCCTGCGCGCCGAGGTGGCGCGGGGGTCGGCGCTGGGGCGTGAGGCGCAGCCGATCATGGAGAGCGGCGCGCTGGTCCCCGACGACCTGATGGTCCGGATCATCGAGAGCCGGCTCGCCGAGCCGGACGCGACCGGCGGGGTCATTCTCGACGGCTTCCCGCGCACCGTCCCCCAGGCGGAGGCGCTGGACCTGATGCTGGGGCGCAACGGGCGTGAGGTCGGGTTGGTCCTCTCCCTCGAGGTCGACCCGGACCTGATCCGCGAGCGGATCCTCCGGCGCGCTGCCATCGACGGGCGGAGCGACGACAACCCCGAGGCGCTCGCCGCGCGGATGCGCGTCTATCAGCGCGACACCGAGCCGGTTGTCGACCACTACGTGAGAGCGGGCACCCGGATAGAGCGGATCGACGGTTCGCCGCCGATCGACCTGGTGACCGCCGAGATCCTGAAGGTGCTGGGGGCGCCCACCGCGCCCCCCGCCGCCGCCTCCACGATCGCGGGGGCGGAGACCGCCTCATGACGGGGGAGCGACGATGAAGATCGAGGGCTTCCGGCTCAAGCGGCCGGACGAGATCGAGAAGATGCGGACCGCGGGCCGGGTCCTCGGAGCCTGCCTGGCCCACGTCGCCGCCGCCACCCGGCCCGGCGTGCGCGCCATCGATCTGGACCGCGAGGCGGAGACCTTCATCCGCGATCACCGCTGTGTCCCCGGCTTCATCGGCTACAACGGCTTCCCCAACTCGCTCTGCGTCTCGATCAACGAGCAGGTGGTGCACGGCATCCCCGGCGAGCGGGTCATCGAGGAGGGCGACCTGGTCTCCCTCGACTGCGGGCTGATCCTCGACGGGTGGTGGGCCGACTCGGGCCTGTCGCTCTGCGCCGGGGTGGCCGAGCCGGAGGCGAGCCGTCTGCTCGAGGTGACCGAGGAGGCGCTGCGTCGGGGGGTCGCGGCGGCCCAGCCCGGCGGCTTCATCGGCGACATCGGCCACGCCGTCCAGAGCTACGTCGAGGCCTGCGGCTTCTCGGTGGTCCGCCAGTACGTCGGCCACGGGATCGGCCGGAACATGCACGAGGCTCCCCAGGTGCCCAACTACGGCAAGCCGGGCACCGGCAACCTCATCAAGCCGGGCCTGGTCTTGGCCATCGAGCCGATGGTCAACGCCGGCAGGGCGGAGACCCGGGTGCTCGACGACGACTGGACGGTGGTGACCGCGGACGGGCGGCTCTCCTGCTACTTCGAGCACACCGTGGCGATCACCGCCACCGGCCCGGAGATCCTCTCGGTGAGGCCGGAGACCGCCCGGGTGGAGGGATGACCGGTGCCTCCGCTTCGCCGTTTGCCCGAGGGGGGACCCTGGTATACTCAGGCACCGTGGCTGCTCGGCAGCCCGATTCGGCACGCCCGATGACGCGGGCTGACGAGCCGCTCGTGGGGCGAGTCATCGAACCTCTCCCCGACGCGCTCTACCGAGTCGAGCTGGCGGACGGGCATAAGGTCCTCTGCCATCCGGCCGGGAAGGCCCGCCTCCAGGCGGTCCGGATCCTCCCGGGTGACAGGGTCCAGGTCGAACTCTCCACCGCCGACCCCGGTCGGGGGCGGATCATCCAGCGCCTTGCCTGACCGGGACGAGCCGGCAGGCGGGAACACCCCCAACAGAGAGAGATGAAAGTGACATCCAGCAGCAGGAGCCGGGACGGCCTGGACGGCCGGACCTCCGGCTCGCCATCCAACCACCGGGAGATCTGGGCATGAAGGTGCGCGCCTCGGTGAGGCGGATGTGCGAGCGCTGCAAGATCATCAAGCGTCACGGTGCGGTCCGGGTCATCTGCGAGAACCCCAAGCACAAGCAGCGGCAGGGGTAGGGGCGAGACGTGGCACGCATCGCCGGCGTCGACGTCCCGCGGGAGAAGCGGATCGAGATCGCCCTCACCTACATCTACGGGATCGGGCTCTCGACCTCCAAGCGCATGCTGAGCCTGGCCCAGGTCTCGCCCGACATCCGGGCCCGGGACCTCACCGACGCTCAGGTGGGCCGCCTGCGAGACGTGATCTCCAAGCAGCTCCAGGGCCGGGTCGAGGGCGACCTGCGCCGCCAGGTCGCCCTCAACATCAAGCGCCTGATGGAGATCGGGACCTACCGAGGCCTCCGCCATCGCCGGGGCCTGCCCGTCCGGGGTCAGCGCACCCGCACCAACGCGCGCACCCGTCGCGGTCCCAAGAAGACGGTGGGCGTCCGCCGCGCCAAGGCCAAGAAGTAGATGGGCAAGAAGAAGAAGGTCGTCCGCACCCGGCGCCGCGAGCGCAAGAACATCGCGGTCGGGCATGCCCACGTGCTCTCGACCTTCAACAACACCATCGTCAGCCTGACCGACCCTCAGGGCAACGTGATCGCCTGGGGATCGGCCGGCGCGCAGGGTTTCAAGGGCTCGCGCAAGTCGACCCCCTACGCAGCCCAGGTGACCGCCGAGGCGACCGCCCGGCGCGCCATGGAGCACGGCCTCAAGACCGTCGAGATCTTCGTCAAGGGACCGGGCGCGGGCCGGGAGGCGGCCATCCGCAGCCTGCAGGCCTCGGGCCTGGAGGTCACCGCCATCACCGACATCACGCCCATCCCGCACAACGGCTGCCGCCCGCCCAAGCGGCGGCGGGTCTAGGGGGCGCCCGCGATGGCCAACTACAACGGTCCCGTCTGCCGCCTCTGCCGCCGCGAGGGGACCAAGCTCTACCTCAAGGGTGCCAAGTGCGTCAGCAACTGCACCTTCGACAAGCGCAACGCGCTGCTCCCCGGGCAGCACGGCATGGCCCGTCGGCGCAAGACCAGCGACTACGGCATCCAGCTCCGGGCCAAGCAGCGGGCTCGCCGGATGTATGGGGTCATGGAGACCCAGTTCCGCCACTACTTCGAGCGCGCCGATTCGGCCGCCGGCGTCACCGGCACCGTGCTCCTCCAGCAGCTGGAGCGGCGCCTCGACAACATCGTCTACCGGCTCGGCCTGGCAGCCTCGCGCAAGGAGGCCCGCCAGCTCGTCAACCACCGCCACTTCACCGTCAACGGCCGGGCCCAGAGCATCCCGTCGGCGCAGCTCCGGCCCGGAGACGTGATCGGTGTTCGGGAGCGGAGCCGCGCCCTGGAGCCGATCCAGAATGCCCTCTCGCTGCTCCCCAACCGGAGTGTGCCCGAGTGGCTGTCTCTGGACGCCGACCAGCTGCGGGGCACCGTCCTGCGCCTTCCCGACCGCCAAGAGATGGAGCTGGTCATTGACGAGCAGCTCATCGTCGAGTACTACAGCCGATGACGCTCAGGTCCGGCCAGCTCGGCGTCAGCTCCGCTGCTCAGTACGACGGTACCGAGCGCTCCTCCGCTCAGAGCGAAAGCCTGCGGGCTCTCGCTCCTCACTCCGTCACGCTCGGTACGGTCACGCACGCCAGTGCGCTCCCTCCCTGCATGCTGCGAGGTCGCCGGCCCGTGGGGCCGCCGCTCCTTGATCTGACCGGCCTGAGCGTCATCGCCGCTTCCCTGGAGACCCCATGATCGACACGCTTGCTGTTCCCGTCGTCCACGAGCTCGAGAGCACCACCAACTACGGGAAGTTCGAGGTGGAACCGCTCGAGCCGGGCTTCGGGACCACCCTCGGCAACTCGCTGCGGCGGGTGCTGATCTCGTCGCTCCCGGGGGCCGCGGTCACCTCGGTGGCCATCGACGGTGTGAGCCACGAGTTCAGTGCCATCCCCCACGTCAAGGAGGACGTCACCGAGATCCTCCTCAACATCAAGGAGCTCTGCGTCGTCTCCCACAGCGCGACCCCGGTCCGCTGCAGCCTGGATGTGCGCGGCTCGCGGACCGTCACGGCCGCGGACATCGAGTGCCCGAGTGACGTCGAGATCAAGAACCCGGACCTCCACATCTGCACGCTGGACGGGCCCAAGGCCCAGCTCCGGATGGACCTGATGGTGGAGCAGGGCAAGGGCTACGTCACCGCTGAGCGGAACAAGAAGGAGGGTCAGCCCATCGGGGTCATCCCCATGGACGCCATCTTCACCCCGGTCCGGAAGGCCAACTTCACGGTCGAGAAGACCCGTGTGGGCCAGGAGACCGAGTGGGACAAGCTGCTGGTCGAGGTCTGGACCGACGGAACGATCCAGCCCGTGGAGGCGGTCAGCCAGGCGGCGGCGCTCTTCACCCAGCACCTCGACCTCTTTGTCCGCTTCGGCGACAACCTGGCCGCCCCCGCGGTGCGCCAGCAGCGTGGCAACGACCTGCCCAGCCGGCTCGCCGACGTTCCGATCGAGGAGCTGGAGCTCTCGGTTCGGGCCCTCAACTGCCTCAAGGCCAACGATGTGACCCGCGTCGGTCAGCTGGTGGCGATGCGCCAGGAGGAGCTGCTCACCCTGCGCAACTTCGGCCAGAAGTCGCTGGACGAGATCAAGGAGAAGCTGGTCGAGCGCAACTTCGTCACCCCCGAGGAGCTGGAGACCCTGTTCCAGCCGTCGGCTCGGTGATCGCGCGGGGTTGAGAGATGCGTCACCGCAAGGCCGGCCGCAAGTTCGGCCGCTCCGCCGCTCACCGTCAGGCGATGACCCGCAACCAGGTCACCGAGCTGCTCCGGCACGGCCGGATCACGACCACTGAGGCCAAGGCCAAGGAGCTGAGGCGCTGGGTGGAGCGGGTGGTGACCGACTCCCGCGGCAACGACCTGACCGCACGCCGCAAGATCGCCATCTGGGTGACCGACCGCGACGTCAGCAACCGGCTCTTCACCGTCTACCGGGAGCGCTACTTCGAGGGCGCCACCCCCCGTCAGGGTGGGTACACGCGGGTCATCAAGCTCGCCCCCCGGACCGGCGACGCCGCCCCGATGGCGATCATCGAGATGGTGGGGGCGGAGGCCTGACCGATGGCCACCTTCCGGCTGACCCTGGAGTACGACGGCGGTGACTTCCACGGATGGCAGCGCCAGCCGCGGCTGCGCACCGTCGAGGGCGAGCTCCGGGCCGCTCTCGATCGGCTCGGCGCCGGGGAGGTGGAGCTGACCGCCGCCGGGCGCACCGACGCCGGCGCCCATGCCCACGGTCAGGTGGTCGGCCTGCACCTCGACCGGCCGTGGGAGCCGGAGCGGCTGCGCCGGGCCCTGGGGTCGGTGCTCCCCCCGGACGTCACGGTGAGTGCCGTCGCGGAGGTCGCCGAGGGGTTCCACGCCCGCCGCCACGCCGTGGCCCGGACCTACCGCTACCTCGTGGTGCCCCGCCGCGCCCCTCTGGCCCGCCGGTTCGCCTGGGAGGTCTCGCGCGAGGTCGACCTGGAGGCCATGCGCGGCGCGGCTGAGCTGCTCCGCGGTCGTCATGACTTCGGCGCCTTCGGCCGCTCGCCGCAGCCCGGTGGGAGCACGGTGCGGACCGTCCATGACATCTCGGTGCGGCGGGTGACCGCCCCCTGCGGTGGCGAGAGCTTCCCGGTCCTCGTCCTCGAGGTCACCGCCGACGCCTTCCTCTACGGGATGATGCGATCCTTCGTCGGAGCCCTGGTGGCGGTCGCCACCGGCAGGCTCAGCCGGGCGGCCCTCGCCGCGGCGCTGGCCCATCCGACCAGCCGCGCGGAGCGGGTCACGGTGGCCCCGGCCCGCGGCCTGCACCAATGGGCCGTGACCTATCCCCCCCCCCCCGGAGGAGACCAGTGACGAGCCAGAGGACCTACATGGCCAAGACGGGCGAGGTCCCCTCGCGCTGGTTCCTGGTGGACGCCCGTGGCCAGACCCTGGGGCGCCTGTCGGTCAACATCGCCCGCGTCCTGCGCGGCAAGCACCGGCCCCAGTTCACGCCCCACCTCAACACCGGCGACCATGTCGTGGTGGTCAACGCCGCCGACATCGTGGTCACCGGCGGCAAGCTCCGCAAGAAGCTCTACGACCGCTACTCCGGCTACCCGGGCGGGCGGCGGGTGCGGACCTTCGAGGAGGCGCTCGCCCACGATGCGACCTTCCCCATCCGGCACGCCGTCAAGGGGATGCTCCAGCACAACAGCCTGGGCGCCGACATGCTCACCCGGCTGCGGGTCTACCCGGGCGCCGAGCATCGCCACGCGGCTCAGCAGCCCACGCCCATCACCTTCGGGCCACTCGGGGAGGTCATCGTTGCCAGCAACTGAGCAGCAGCCCTACTTCTACTCGACTGGCCGGCGCAAGTCGGCGGTTGCCCGGGTCCGCCTCGTCCTCGGGGACGGGGTGCTGCTCATCAACGGGCATCCGCCCAGCGAGTACTTCGGCCGCCGTGACCTCGAGACCGTGGTCACCCAGCCCCTCCGGATCACCGACACGGTCGACCGCTACGCCGGCACCGTCAAGGTCTTGGGCGGCGGCGTCGCGGGCCAGGCCGGGGCGGTCTGCCACGGCATCGCCCGCGCCCTGGTGGTCGCCGACCCCGAGCTGCGCGCCGTGCTCAAGAAGGCCGGTCTCCTCTCCCGCGACCCACGGGAGAAGGAGCGCAAGAAGCCCGGCCTGAAGCGCGCCCGCAAGGCTCCCCAGTACACCAAGCGGTAGCGGAGCGGAGCGGCCCGGGCCGGGCTCGTCCACCTCGGTGGGTGGCTCGATCCCCCATCATCTCCGCTGATGCCCCGCGTAGCGCTCGTCCACGACTGGCTCAACCCCACCCCACGCCCCGGGGGGCGCGGGGACCCCTCGAATCTGACAGGGGCTCGCCGCCCCTCGGTGGCGTGGCAGAGCCGCGCTCACCTCACCCCGCCAGGGGCCTCCTCGGATCGAGGAACGGCCGAGTTCCCCCTCCGTCGATGCCCCGCGTAGCGCTCGTCCACGACTGGCTCAACCGGCCCATCGGCGGCGGGGAGCGCGTGCTCCTGGAGCTCGCCCGCCTCTATCCGGAGGCCCCCGTCCACACCCTCCTCTTCGACCCGGGCCGGTACGCGGGCCGGCTCGACCCCGCCCGGGTGCGCACCTCCTGGCTTCAGCGCCTGCCGGCGTCAGTGCGCGACCGCCCCCGCTACCTGCTCCCGCTCATCCCCAGCGCCGTCGAGTCCTGGGACCTCTCCGGCTTCGACGTGGTCCTCTCCAGCTCGGTGGCGTTCGTCAAGAACGTGATCACCGTCCCGCCGACCCTGCACGTCTGTTACTGCCACTCCCCGATGCGCTTTGCCTGGGACTACTGGCCCCGCTATGTCGATGAGATGGAGGCCGGTCCGGTCAAGCGCTTCGTGGTCACCAGCCTGGTGGCGCACACCCGCCGCTGGGACCTCGCCGGTGTCGCCGGGGTCGACGCCTGGGTGGCCAACTCGGAGACGACCGCCGCCCGTCTGCGCCGGTACTACCGGGTGGGGGAGGTCAGGGTCATCCCGCCACCGGTCGACGTCGACGGGCTGCGCCGGCTCGCCGCGACACCCAGGGGCGATCACTGGGTGACCCTCAGCACCCTGACCGAATACAAGCGGATCGATCTCGCCGTCCGCGCCTTCACCGCGTCCGGGCGGCCGCTCATCGTGATCGGCGACGGTCCCGACCGTGGGCGGCTGGAGCGTCTGGCCGGGCCCTCGGTGCGGTTCGCCGGGCACCTCGGCGACGCGGCCCGCGCCGAGCTGCTGGCTGCCGCCCAGGCCCTGGTCTTCCCGGGCGAGGAGGACTTCGGGATCGCCGCGGTGGAGGCCCTGGCCTGCGGTACACCGGTGGTGGCGTACGGGCGGGGTGGCCTGACCGAGATCGTCGCCGACGGGCGCACGGGAGTCTTCTTCCACGAGGAGTCACCGGCGGCGCTGAACGTCGCGGTCGAGCGCCTGGCCGGGCTCCCGATCCGGCGCGACGAGCTGATGGAGTCGGTCGCTCGCTTCGGGGCACCGCGCTTCCGGGAGGAGGTCCGCGGCTTCGTCGACGCCGCCCTGGCCGCCCATCGTGCCGGGGCGCCGGGGTGTCGCCCGGCACCGGTGAAGCCGGCGCCGCCGGAACCGGCGCTGCCGTCCCGGCTGCGGGTGCTGGGAGTGCCGGTCGACCCGCTCATCGTCTCGGAGGCGGTCGCGCGGATCACCGAGCGTGCCGCCGACCCGGGGAGTCCACCCGCGTACGTGATCAAGCCCTACGTCGAGTTCTTCGGCCGCCGCGCGGACCCCGACGTCCGGTCCATCCTCGAGGAGGCCTGGCTCAGCCTCGCCGACGGGGTGGCCATCCAGTGGGCGGCCGCCTACGCGCGCTGCCGGCGCCACCGGGCGCTCGACCTGCTGCGCTCCCTCGCGGCCATCGTGCTCCGGCCGGCGTCGGTCGCCGCGGTGGTCCCGGAGCGGGTCGCGGGGGTCACCCTCACCCTCGTCCTCCTCGAGGGGGCCCGAGACCGCGGTCTCGGAGTCTTCCTGGTCGGCTCGCCGAAGCACAACCACATCACCGACACCGCCCGCCACCTGGAGGCCATCCTGCCCGGGCTCCGCGTGCTCGGAACGGCGCCCGGTCGGGTCGATCCCGAGAGCGACCAGCGGCTGCTCGCCGAGCTGAGACGTCTCCGGCCCGACCTGATCCTGGTCGGGTTGGGCTTCCCCGCCCAGGAACGCCTGATGGCCTGGCTGGCGCCCCGGCTCGAGCATGGCGTCCTGGTCGGGGAGGGCGGCAGCTTCGACTTCCGCGAGCTCGGCGGTGGCATCCGCCGGGCGCCCGCGGTGGTGCGGCGCATCGGCCTGGAGTGGCTCTGGCGGCTGCTCCGCGAGCCCTGGCGGCTGCGCCGGCAGCTGGCCATCCCGCAATTCATCCTCGAGATCCACCGCCGGGCACGCCACGACGACCGGACCGCCCCCAAGTGACCGCGAGCGTGGCAGAGTCGCGCGGATGCTGAGCGCCATCCTCCCCGTCCTCCGCGCATGCTGACCGCCATCGCTCTCGCCATCCCCGCGTGCTGAGCGTCATCGTTCCCGCCTTCGACGAGGCGACCCGGTTGCCGGCCACCCTGCAGGCGCTGCGCGTCTACCTCGACGGCGCCGGCGAGGAGGCCGAGGCCTACGAGGTGATCGTCGTGGACGACGGGTCGCGCGACGGCACCGCGGAGCTGGCCGAGCAGGTCGCGGCCGGCTGGCCCCAGCTGCGCGTGCTCCGCCAGCTCGAGAATCGGGGAAAGGGGGCCGCGGTGCAGGCGGGAATGCTCGCCGCCCGGGGCGAGCTCCGGCTCTTCACCGACGCCGACTTGAGCACCCCCATCACCGAGCTGGCCAAGCTGAGGCCGCTGATCGAGGGGACCACCGCCGTGGCGATCGGCTCCCGGGCGCTTGCCGACTCCCGGGTCGAGGTCCACCAGCCCCTCGGCCGTGAGCTGATGGGGCGCACCTACAACCGGATGCTCCAGCTCCTGGTGCTGCCCGGGCTCCAGGACACCCAGTGCGGCTTCAAGCTCTTCACCGGGGAGGCGGCGGTCGCCTGCTTCGGCCCGCTCCGGACCGCCGGCTTCGGCTTCGACGCCGAGGTCCTCCAGCGGGCCCGGCGCCTCGGCTGGACGATCGCCGAGGTGGGGGTGGTATGGCGCCATGCCGAGAACTCCCGGGTCAGCCCGCTTCGCGACTCCGTGGGCACCCTGCTTGACCTCATCAGGCTCCGACTGCATCGCGACTGACCTGGCGCCGGCTTGGGCGTGACCCGACGACGCCGATCCCGGCGCGCACGAGCGGGTCCAGCCCGTCGCGCGCGGCCCGCCGAGGCGTGGCTGGCATGCCACCCTGGCACGCTGCTAGCCTTCACCTGCTGTGCTCATGGCGTCTGATGGGATTCGGGGGCCGGCGCTGGGGTCGTCGCCGCTGCGCGACCTCGCCCGCACCCTGGAGGAGCGGATCCAGGAGCTGGACACGGTCCTGGCCAGCCTCGACGAGGTGCGCGCCGAGACGACCGCCGAGCGCACTCGGGTGCGGTTCGCCCTGGCCCAGGCGGAGGAGGTCCGGGGTCAGATCATGGAGCACCGGGACCTGGTGCAGGGGGAGACGCTGGCCGACGCCCTGCGCCGCAGCGGGGAGCTCTATGCGCGGCTCTGCCACCTGGACGCCCGCCTGGAGGGCGTCGAGGAGCGCCGTGGCGGCCTGCGCTCGGAGCGTGAGCAGCTCTCCCAGCTTCGACCTCTGGCGGCTCAGCTCGAGACCGACCAGAGCACCCGGTCGGTGACCGCCGACGACCCCGGGGTGATCTGCCGTCGCGCCGAGCGCCAGCTCCACCGCCTGGTCACCCAGGACCACGAGGCGGTGACCGACCTGATCGTCTCCGGTCCTCTGGAGGACCTCGCCGACGTCGTCCTCGCCGTCGAGCTGATCGGCCACCGGGTCGGCAAGGCACCCGAGCTGACCATCACCTCCGAGGTCACCGAGTGCAAGGAGGCGGCACGCCGCGCCCTGGTCCGGTTGGACCGCCTCCTCTTCCAGATCAGCCCCCAGGGGATGGAGGAGGAGGGCCTGGTCTCCTCGGTCAGACGGGTCGGCGCCGACCTCATGGGGATCGTCACCGTCCGCGTCCAGGTGGTCGGGGAGGAGCGCCGGCTGGATCCGTCGACCGGGCTGGCCGCCTTCCGGGTGGTCGTGGAGGCGATCGACAACGCCTACCGGCACGGCCGCAGCGACGAGGTGGAGGTGGTGCTCGCCTTCCTCCCCGGGCGGCTCCAGGTGGTCGTCGCCGATCACGGTGAGGGCTTCGACGTCGGGGCCACCGAGGCGCGCCTCGGACGCACCCGCGCCCTCGGGCTGATCACCATGCGCGAGCGGGTGGAGAACGTCGGCGGCACCTTCGAGATCCGCAGCGCCCTCGGCGCGGGATCGGAGGTGCGGGCCGCCTTCAGCACAGCCTGGCACTAGGCGGCGCTCGGGACGTCCATCTCGGCGTCGGCTCCGCTGCTCGGTCGGTCACGCACGTCGGTGCGCTCCCTCCTTTCGCTGCTCGCCTCCTTGATCTGAACGCCCCGGACGCCGCCGCGGGCTCCAGCCGCCCAGGGCTGTGCCGGCGCGTCCGCCGCTCGCCGCGCTCAGCCGGTGAGGGCGGCCAGGGCCTGGTAGCGGCCGATCTCGGGCCGGTGGGTGCGCTCCCGCTTCAGCTCGTAGAAGGACTCCGTGGTGAGCAGCCAGGCGACCCGGTCCCAGAGCTCGCCGGCGGCCTCGCCGGTGATCCGGGTGTCGACCACCGGGCCGAAGGTGGGCGCGGCGTCGCCGAGCACCAGGGTGGGAACGCCGAAGGCGCCGCGCTCCGCGATCGCGCGGTGCTCCGCCAGCAGCTCGTCCAGGGTGGTCGGGTTGCTGCCGGCCGCCTCCGCGAGCCCCGGGTCGAGGCCGGCGGCGGTGAGCGCGCGACTCAGCATCCCCTGATCGTCGAGGGGTTCGCCCCGCTCGTGATGGGCCTCGCCCAGCTCGGTGTAGAGGCGCGCGACGGCGTCGTCGCCGCCCGCCCTCCGGGCCGCGACCAGCACCCGCAGGGCGACCTCGCCGGCGCCGTGACTGCGGCGGTGGCCCTCGTCCGTGTCGGAGCTCCGGTTGACCTCGGCCAGGTCGAACAGCCGGGTGGTGACCCGGATCGGGCGGACCTTCTCGACCTCGGCGAGCCAGCGGGAGGTCAGCCAGGCCCAGGGGCAGGCGGGGTCGATGTGGATGGTGACGTCGGCAGTGTTCGTCATCCTCCCACCATACACGGAGGCCTCCGCGCGGCTACGATGCCACCGTGGTCGCCGCGATGCACCGTCTGGAGACCGCCGACGGCACCGTCGTGGCGGAGCGCTGCGCGGTCGCCGGCTCCTTCCTGAGCCGGTTTCGTGGCCTGATGTGGCGCCGCGATCTCCCGGCGGGGGAGGGGCTCTGCATCCAGGACTGCGGCTCGATCCACATGTTCTTCATGCGCTTCCCGCTCGACGTCGCCTTCGTGGACGCCGAGGGCCGGATCCTGCACGCCTGCCACACCATCCGGCCCTGGCGCGTCTCCCGCATCGTCTTCGGGTCCAAGGCCGCCCTGGAGCTGCCGGCGGGTACCCTGCGCAGTCACGGCCTCGATCGGGGCTCGGTCCTCAAGCTGGTCTGAACAGATCATGCGCGTCTCCATCGTCACCGGTCACCGTGTCCCCCCCGACACCCGGGCCTACGCCGAGGCGAAGCTGCGCCGGCTCGAGCGCCACGCCAGCCTCCACGACCTCGACCTCACCGTGGAGCTGTCCACCCCGCTGATGCCGGCGGCGTCGGCCGAGATCGTCCTTCACGTCCACCGCACCCGGCTGGCCGCGCGCTGCGAGGCGGCCAACGTCCACGAGGCGATCGACGGCGTCATCGACAAGGCGGACGAGCAGGTCCGCCGCCTCCGCGACCGGGTCACCGACCGCAAGGGGCGGATCCGGGCCGACGCCGAGCCGCCCCGTCCGTGAGCTGAGTCGGACGGCCCGGCGACCGGGCCGCGCTCGCCTTTCCGGTTGAGGGTTGAGGCGGCCGGCCGGCTGGTACGATCCAGCTCGGCACGGGTCCGTCGCACCCGATCAGGGTGGTTGACGACCTCCGCCCCACGTCATCATGGAAGCCCGGAGCCCCTGCTCGGAACCCCGAGGGGCCCGCTAGGAAAGCGTCATGTCCCTGTTCAGCAAGGTGCTCGGCGACCCCCACAAGCGGGAGATCAACCGCCACATGCGGGTCGTCGAGGAGATCAACGGCCTCGAGGACGAGATGCGCGCCCTCTCCGACGAGGAGCTTCGCCACAAGACCGACGAGTTCCGCGAGCGCCTCGGCTACGAGGGGGCCGACATCAGCTTCGGTCAGACCTACGCCGAGGACCTGGACGTGCTCGGTGAGACTGCGGACCGGGCCGCCGCCGAGTTCGCGAGCGGCGAAGTGAGCGCCGAGAGCGAGGCGGAGATCGAGCGCCAGTTCGCCCGCCGGGAGAGGAAGGAGCGCGACTCGGAGCAGGCGGAGCGGCTCGACGAGATCCTCCCCGAGGCCTTCGCGGTGGTGCGCGAGGCCGCCCGCCGGGTTCTCGGGATGCGCCATTTCGACGTCCAGCTGGTGGGGGGCATCGTGCTCCACGACGGCAAGATCGCCGAGATGAAGACCGGTGAGGGCAAGACCCTGGTGGCCACCCTGCCCCTCTACCTCAATGCGCTGCTGGGCAAGGGCGCCCACCTGGTCACCGTCAACGACTACCTGGCCCGCCGCGACGCCGGCTGGAACGCACCCGTGTACCACTTCCTGGGGATGAGCGTCGGGGTCATCGCCGGCCAGAACCTCTCCTTCGTCTACGACCCCGACTTCCTCGACGAGACCCATCCCGACGCGCGCCTCCAGCACCTTCGCCCCTGCACCCGGCGCGAGGCCTACGCCTGTGACATCACCTACGCGACCAACAACGAGCTGGGCTTCGACTACCTGCGCGACAACATGGCGATGACCGTTGAGCAGTGCGTCCAGCGCCGGCTCCACTACGCCATCGTCGACGAGGTCGACTCGATCCTGATCGACGAGGCGCGTACCCCGTTGATCATCAGCGGCCAGGCCAGCGAGCCGACCGAGAAGTACTACACCTACGCCCGGCTGATCAAGAACCTGGTCGCCGAGGAAGACTACACGAGCGACGAGAAGACCAAGTCGGTGACCCTCACCGACGAGGGCGTCGCCAAGCTCGAGAAGTGGACCGGTATCAGCAACATCTTCGACATCGAGCACGCCATCGAAGCCCATCAGGTGAACCAGGCGCTCCGCGCCGCGGTCCACTACCAGCTGGACCGGGAGTACATCATCCGCGACGGCGAGGTGGTGATCGTCGACGAGTTCACCGGCCGGACCATGCCCGGACGGCGCTGGAGCGACGGCCTGCACCAGGCGATCGAGGCCAAGGAGGGGGTCCAGGTCCAGCAGGAGAACATCACCCTGGCGACCATCACCTTCCAGAACTTCTTCCGCCTCTATCACAAGCTGGCGGGGATGACCGGCACCGCCATCACCGAGGCCGAGGAGTTCGACAAGATCTACAAGCTGGAGGTGGTGCCCATCCCCACCAACCAGCCCATGATCCGGCGCGACGAGGCCGACCTCGTGTACCAGACCGAGGCCGCCAAGTTCAAGGCGGTGGTGGACGACATCGTGGAGCGCCACCAGGCCGGGCAGCCGGTGCTGGTGGGCACCACCAGCATCGAGAAGTCGGAGCGGCTCTCCCGCCTGCTCGAGAAGCAGGGGGTGATCCACAACGTCCTCAACGCCAAGCAGCACGAGCGTGAGGCGGTGATCATCACCGAGGCCGGCCAGCCCGGGGCGGTCACCATCGCGACCAACATGGCGGGCCGCGGAACCGACATCGTGCTCGGCGAGGGCGTCGCCGATCTCGGGGGCCTCTACATCATCGGCACCGAGCGGCACGAGTCACGCCGGATCGACAACCAGCTCCGAGGCCGGGCCGGGAGGCAGGGCGACCCCGGGGAGACCAGATTCTTCCTGTCCTTCGAGGACGACCTGCTGCGCGTCTTCGGCGGTGAGCGGATCCAGGGGCTCATGGGCCGGCTGCACGTGGACGAGGACGTCGCCCTCGAGTCCAGGATGTTCACCCGCCAGATCGAGGGCTCCCAGGCCCGGGTCGAGGGCTACCACTTCGACACCCGGCGCCACGTCGTCGAGTACGACGACGTCATGAACAAGCAGCGCGAGATCATCTACGGCGAGCGGCGCAAGATCTTGGAAGGGGTCGACACCCGGGCCAACTTCATCAGCATGATGGAGCACGTCGTGGCCGAGGAGGTCCCCACCTTCTGCGAGGGCCGGAACCGCGAGACCTGGGACCTCGAGGGGCTCTGGGATCGGATGCGCCAGTTTGCCGGCGCGCTGCTCCCGGCGGTCGCCGAGGTCGACCTGAGCTCGTTGGGGGAGAGCGTCCCCGAGGTGATCGAGACCGTCGTCGGAGAGCTGACCTCGATCTACGAGGAGCTGGAGGAGAAGCACGGTGCCGAGCTGATGCGGCGCGCCGAGCAGCTCGTGATGCTCAGCGTCATCGACGAGAAGTGGCGTACCTACCTCACCCAGATGGAGCACATGCGCGAGTCGATTGGCTTCCATGGCTACGGCCAGATGGACCCGCTGGTCGAGTACAAGCAGGAGGCCTACCACTCCTTCCAGGACCTGATGGCGGAGATTCAGCGGGACATCGTCCGGTTCCTCTACACCATCAAGTTCGAAGCCCTTCAGCCGCCCCAGGAGCCGCCACCGTCCGAGGCCGCCTCCGGGGAGACCGCGCCGCCCTCACCCCGTCCCGACCAGCCTGGCGTGGGTCGCTCCGCGGAACCCGAGGCGGCTCCTCCGCCGGCCCGCCCGGCCGCGGCCGCCGCCAGCGGCTCCTTGGCCCGGGCCACGGTGAGAGGGGGCGGCTCGGTGCCGGCGCCTGCGACCGGCGTCGCGTCGTCGCCCGTCCCCGCCGTGGCCCCCCCGTTCACCCCCGTGCCCGCTCCCACCCCGATCCCCGAGCCCGCCCCCGCCCCGGTCGGCGCCGGCACGGCACCGGCGAACGCCCCCGCCCGCCGTGGCGTGACCATCCCGGGGGTCGCCGGGATGCTGCCCCAGACCCGGGTGCGCAACGTGGTGGAGAGCTCCGCCGTGGGCACCCGCCGCACCGACGGAAGCGGGACGCAGCAGGGCGCCAACGGCAGGGGCTCGCCGCGCAAGATGGGCCGCAACGAGCGCTGCTGGTGCGGCAGCGGCAAGAAGTACAAGTATTGCCACGGCGTCTAGTGGAGATCGGGAAACCCCTTCAATAGCAGGCAGATTGGGTCAGGCTGTGCCAGCCCGTGCCAGCAAATGGCACAGTGAAAGGCACAGTTGTGGTAGCCTCCGGCCACCATGGCGGCGATCGAGCGGCACCGGCACAAGGGGGACGGGTACCGGCGCGACGACGGCCTCTGGGTCATCCGGGTCCAGCTGGCGGACGGGAAGCGGGTCGCCTGCTACGGCCGGACCCTGGCCGAGGCCCGACGCAAGGCCGAGGCGAAGAGGGGGGAGTGGCGGCCGGCCGCCGAGGCCTCGGTCGCGTCCTTTGCCCAGGACTGGCTGAGCGAGCGGCGGACCTCGATGAAGCCCCAGGGGTGGGCCACCTATGAGCGGACCCTCCGGCTCCACGTCCTCCCGGTGCTGGGCGACGTTCCCCTGGCCAAGGTCACCGAGCGCCACCTCGCCGATCTCTACGGCCGGCTGGCTGCCCAAGGGCTG
>Ga0187848_10000426_pt1 | contig 38924 bp, 25 predicted proteins | sample June2016WEW_4_40_FD_132424 | JGI IMG/M metagenome (GOLD analysis project Ga0187848, IMG submission 132424) | Peatland microbial communities from SPRUCE experiment site at the Marcell Experimental Forest, Minnesota, USA - June2016WEW_4_40 | ecosystem: Environmental > Terrestrial > Soil >... | reverse complement strand
TTCGACACCGGCGGCATCTCCATCAAGCCCGCCGAAGGCATGGAGAAGATGAAGTACGACATGGCCGGCGCCGCCGCCGTGATCGGCGCGATGCACGCCATTGCGCGGCTGAAGCCCGCAGTCAAGGTCGTCGCGGTGGTCTGCGCGGCGGAAAACATGCCCGACGGCCGCGCCGTAAAGCCGGGCGATGTAGTGACCGCGATGAGTGGAACGACCATCGAAATCGTGAATACCGACGCGGAGGGCCGCCTGGTGCTGGCTGACGGCCTGCACTATGCCAAGACGCTGGGCGCGACCCACCTGATCGACGCGGCCACGCTCACCGGCGCCTGCGTCGTCGCGCTGGGAATGCTCAACGCCGGCCTCTTCTCCAACGACGAGGCTGCCTGCGCGAAGTTCGTCAACGCCCTCGCCGTCTCCGGCGAGAACTTCTGGCGCCTTCCCTGCACCGACGACTATCGCGAGCGCATCGCCAGCGAGATCGCCGACATGATGAATACGGGCAAGAACCGCTGGGGCGGCGCAATCTCCGCCGCAATGTTCCTCAAGGAGTTCGCCGGCGAGACTCCGTGGGTGCATCTGGACATCGCCGGATGCGCCTGGAACGAGGAGAAGAAGCCGTGGATCGCCTACGGGCCGTCGGGAGTGGCTGTGCGGTCCATCCTGGAATGGGTGCGAAGCTATTCCGCGGAATGACCTGCGGCCTTCGCGCCTCCGTGGTCTAGACTATGGACTCCGGCTGGGCCGGACCGACGTGCCTGGCAGAGTTTGAGAGGCGGCTTGACGATGTTCGGACAGTTGGGGTTGTCTCATGGCTTCGGTCCTACGGGAGTGACGGGACTGCTGCGGCTGCACCTTGTCTCCGAGTCGCTGATTGCTCTGGCCTGTTTTCCGATCTCGATCGCGCTGCTGCGGATTGTGCGCTCGCGCCGCGGCTTTCGCTTCAACGGCGTTTTGTTCTTCCTTGCCGCTTCCATGATGGCGTGTGGCTTGACCTATGGCGTGGAGTTGCTAACGCAGTGGCGTCCGGCACTCTGGGTAAGCATCGCCATCGAAGCTTCCGCGGCGGCGTCCCTGATCGTCGTCCTGGTGGTGCTGCTGCGGATCACCCCGAACATCCTCGCGGTCCCCCGCAAACTTGCCGACAGCCGCTTCCGCGAGCTGATCGAGGATGCGCCGGACGCCATTCTGCAGGTCGATGAACGGGGCACCATCGTCATTGCAAACCGCACCGCCGAGCGCATGTTTGGATATACCCGCGAGGAGCTGCTTGGCAGCAATGTCGACCTGCTCGTCCCGCAGGCATACCGCGCCCTGCATGCGAAACAGCGGGACCTGTTTGTCCTCGCCCGGGTTCCCCGTCCCATGGCACAGCGCGTTGAAAACCTGTCTGTCCGGCGCAAGGATGGGAGTGAGTTCCCCGCGGAGATCGGTCTCAGCCCGGTACAGACCGAGGCCGGCCTGTTTGTCACCGCGGTGGTCCGCAATGTCACAGAACGCAAGCGGCTGGAGCGCGAGTTGGAGCAGGAGCGCGAACTGCGCGGTCAGCGCATCGAGGTGCTGGCCCGGCTGGCCGCGGACCTGGCCCATGAGATCAAGAACCCGCTGGCGATCATTCACGCGCGCGCCAGCGACCTCTCCGAGATGGCGGTTGAGGGGATGGCGCTGCCGGCCTCGGTCGTGGCGCAGAACTGCGACAGCATTGTAAAGACCACCGAGCGCGCCATCCGCGTGATTCGTGGAGTGCAGGCGCTGGCCCACGAGGGATCGCACGATCCCATGCAGAAGACCGACGTGCGCGGGCTCATCGATCAGGCAGTGGAGTTGTCAAAGACGCGCTACGCTACGCATGGAATCGAGCTGCAAACGGTGGTTCCGGACGGTCTCCCCATGGTGGTGTGCCGCGAGGTGCAGATCGAGCAGGTCCTGGTCAACCTGCTGAATAACGCCTTCGACGCCATCGACGGCGATGCGCGCAGCCGGCCCTGGGTGCAGGTGCGCGTCTCGATGCAGCCGGCGTCCGATGCAGACGGCGGCGTGGAGGCGGTTTGCATCGATGTGCTCGATGGAGGCCCGGGCGTATCGCCGGAGAACCGCGCGCGCCTGATGGAGACCTTCTTCACCACCAAGCCCAGGGGCGCCGGGATTGGCATCGGACTGAGCGTCTCGCAAACCATCGCCCAGGACCACGGCGGAACTCTGGTTCTGATGGATGCCGAGGGCCCCACCTGCTTCCGCCTGACCCTGCCCGTGCTGCCTCCTCATCAAAAGGAGGGCGCCTCCGCATGAGGACCGATGAGGCCAGCATTCTGGTGGTGGACGACGAGCTGGAGCTGCTGGAGATATTCTCGGCCTGGCTCGGGCACAGCGGGTTCCGCGTCTTCACAGCCCCCAATGGAGCGGAGGCGTTGAAGGTCCTCCAGGCGCGGAAGGTGGACGTGCTGCTCTCCGACATTCGCATGCCCATCATGAACGGCGTGGACCTGGTGCGGAATCTCAACCAGATGGAGACGCCGCCGCCCAAAATCATCTTCGTCACCGGTTATGGAAATTTCTCGCGCCGCGAGATCTTCGGCCTGGGAGTCGAGGCCTTGCTGGACAAGCCGTTGAGCAGGCCCATCCTGCTCGATGCGCTGGACCGCTGCCTGATGGACTCCGCAGATAAATGGTTGACTCCCTCGCCGCAGCCGATCACGCAGCGAATTGTGCTGGAGTTGGAGGGCCTGAAGGAGGCGGCGACAGCTTCCACCTTCACTCTGGGACGCGGCGGCTGCTGCGTGGCCTGCGATCTTCCCCTGAAGGAAGAATCGCCGGTCGATCTCTCCGTCCGCCTCGCCCGGGAGGGATTGGGCCTCGAAGCGCAGGGCACGGTGGCCTGGGTTGACACCGAGCAGAAAAAAGCCGGGGTAGCCTTCGACTATCTCCAGCCCGAGTGCCGCCCGTGGGTCCTGGCCCGGATCAACTCCGAAAATCCCCGCAGCTTCATCCCCCAGTGCTGATTACATCACCGGCGGGGCCTCGATTCCCAGCAACCCAAGCGCGCGCACCATCTCGCGGCGCGCCACCGCCGCCGTCGCCATCAGCAGCGCGCGGCGCGTGGCGTCCGTCTCGCTCAGAATGTGGTAGCGGTGGTAGAAGTTGTTGAACTGCTGCGCCAACTGAAACGCATAGCGCGCAAGATGTGCAGGCTCCGCCGTGGCGATCGCCTGTTCGATCGCTGCCGTCAGCCGCGCGGCCAGCAGCCACGTCTCCCACAGGCTGGTTCCCTCTTCGCTGGCCAGCCCGGACAGGTCCAGCCCAGCGACCGCGCGCAGCGCCTCCTCTTCGGTCGTCCCGGCCTTGCGGAAGATGTTTGCCGCGCGCACGATGGCGTACTGGACGTACGGCCCGGTCTCGCCCTCGAAGCTGAGCGCGTCCTTGAAGTCGAACGCGATCACCGTATTGCGCGTGAAGCGCAGCATGAAGTAGCGCAGCGCGCCGACGGCGATCTGCGTTGCAATCCGCGCGCGCTCCGCTCCGTCGATCTCGGGATGCCGCGTGTCCACCTCGGCCTGCGCCGCCGCGGTCAGCTTGTCCAGCAGGTCGTCCGCCTTCACTCCGTAGCCCTTGCGTCCGCTCACCTCGACGAACGGCCGCGCCTTGTCCTCCTCCGACAGCGTGTAGCCAAGCTCTTCGGCGCAGCGCGGCGTCATCGCCACCATCTCGTAGCTGAAGTGCGTGTAGTGGTCCGCCGCGTCGGTGAAACCCATCCCGCGCAGCGCAGCAACCACGTTGTTCTGCGGATCGTTCTGCCGCGAGTCGATCACGTTGTAGATCGCGTCGGCGCGTCCAAAGGCCGGCGCGGCCGCATCGCTCGCCGCAGCCGTCGAGATCCAGCAGGTGTGCGTGGGATACTCATGAAACCGCGCGTAGCCAAAGTCCTTCCCCGGAAGCAACCCAAACTTCCACAGATGATAGGCAATGTCCTTGCCAACGTAAGTCACCGTCCCGTTGGAGCGCACAATCACCTTCGTGTCTTCATCCGGGCCGCGGGCGCTATCGGGGCCAGTCGTTGCTTCCCACGTCTCAGAATCGAAGAGCCTGTCCTGAGCGAAGCCGAAGGATGGGGCACCCGCTTCATCTCCCGCGCGTCGCATCACCAGGCAGCCCTTGTTCTTGCCCGCGGTCTCCAGGTAGAGCACGCCGCGCTCCAGCATCAGCGTGCGCGCCGCGTCCCAGAAGTGCAGGCTGAGAATCTCGCTCTCCCTCGGCAGAAAGTCGTACTCAATCCCCAGCCGCTGCATCGTCTCCAGATGCCGCCGCAGCACGGCGGTGGAGACCAGCTCCGCAATCGCCGCCGTCTCGTTTCCGCCGGCCTCCAGCGCGTGCAGCGTGTCCAGCCGAATCTGCTTGCGCCGCGCAAGTTCGCTGGGCGCGGGCGGCGTTGCGTCATCAACTCCCGTCCCGCCGTACCACTGGCTCACCCGCGCGTATAGGTCCCAGCAGTAGAAATCAATGCGCTCTCCCGCCGCGCTCAGATCCGCCAGCAGCGCGCGCGTGCTCTCCAGCGTCTTCCCTTCCAGATGCACCAGCCCCACCACCACATCGGCAACCTGCACGCCCGTGTTGTCGATGTAGTTCTGCACCCCAACAATTGACCCACGCCCTCTCAGCAGCCGGACGAAGGTGTCGCCCAGGACCGCATTGCGCAGGTGCCCGATGTGCGCTGCCTTATTGGGATTGATGCTGCTGTGCTCGACCAGCCGAAATCCATCGCCGCCAATCTCCGCGTGCTGGTCGCGCGCAATCGCGCGGACCGCCGCCGCGCGGTCGAGCCGGATGTTCAGGTAGCCCGCGCCCGCAACCTCCACCGATGCCACGCCCGCCAGCGCCATGGGATCGCTGGCAATCAGCGCATTCAGCTCCGCCGCCAGCTCTGTCGCAATCAGTCGCGGCGCCTTGCGCAGCCGCTTGGCCAGCTCGAACGCCACTGGCAACGCCAGATCGCCCAGAGCGATCGTTGGCGGCTGTTCCACCGCAAGTTGCGCCGCGCCAATCTGCGCGGGCGTGGTCCCGTACCTGGCGAGCAGAATGGCCTGGATGCGTGCCTGAAGCGTGAGCTGAATTGTGCGAACCATGCGTGTGATTTGTCCGGACCTAGAAAGTTGCGCGTAGTCTTCAGTGTAACCGTCGCCTGGCGTGGCGGCTGCGATGTGTCTAGCGCCTGAAGGAAAACTTCTTGTGCCCGAAGTAGCTGTAGCACGCAATAATCAAGGAGTTAACGATGCCCGCCAGGAACGGTGCGGAGGGGCGCGTAAGCGCGAGGTGCAGGAAGACATTGGTGGCCGTGGGCAGAATGACGAGTCCCATGGGAAAGGTGATGCTGTAGACCGCGAAGCAGCGCAGCCACTCCTTAAGGTAGTTGCCGTGGGTGCGAAAGACGAAGTGTTTATAGCAGAGGAACGCGATGGTAATGCCGATGGGCGTGGAAACGACGAACGCGATGTCCGCAATCAGCGGCTTGCCGCGGTGGGGAAGCATGTGGCCAAACAGAAGAACGAACGCGGAGTAGATCGCCAGCGAACTCACCGTGTTCGACACGCCGACCATCAGGAAGCGAATCACCTCGCCGGCGGGCAGAGCGCGACGGATGGCTGCGAACGGGCCGTGAGCCCTAGGGTCGGGCGGCGCGCCCTCCGGCAGCAGCGTGTCGGTTGGTTGGGGAGCTGGAGACATGCAACTCTGATTGTATCTTCGCCCGCCGTCTGATCGGAGCTTTCCTTCAGCCGCGCGGACCGCCGCCAGTGCGATTGGCCCCCTGGGAAAGCGCCAAGCCGGCGTTGAACAATCGTTCTGGCCTTCCTGCTAGTTCTCCGTAGGCCGTTCGGCGTGGTCGATGACGAGGACCTCGCTGGGAATCTTCTGCGGCTCCAGCATCAGCCCAAGCTGCTCCTGAATCGCGGTAAAGAGTCCCGGCGGCGCATTGGGGTTGTCCACCGGCGGAGGCACATGGATGCCCATGCCGGCGAACTGGGTCTCGTCGGGAGTCCATTTCAAGATGAAGTCAAACTTGCCCGCTAGCCCGGTCTTGTCGACAACCGGCTTGTCCAATACAACAAACCCCATCCATCTTGCAAAATGCTGGAGCGAGTCGCCCCGGAAGGTGCATATACCGAGGCGTTCGCAACCAGATCCTTGCTGGTCGTTCAGATCTGCTGCTTTCAGCTTTGGGCCACCCTTTGCAACGACCAGGGAATAGACAGAGAGTTCCCTCTGTTCCCTATGTGATGTGAGGTTGAAGCGATCCGCCAGAAGTTTCTGCAGCATGGTCTTCCACTGTCTGCTGTCCTCCAGGGGACCTTCTCCGTCGGCCACCGCGTCTACATCGAACTCATCGGTAACGACCCATTCCGGCCCTCCTGTTACCTGCTGACGATCAAGCCCATAAGCCATCTGGATGAGGTCTCTCAACGACGTGTATCGCGTGGAAAACCGACGTCCTTCTTCCCTGTCGTTCATGCGATTCGGATCGGGATCTTTGACCGGCTTGATCGTAGCCGCTTCAAACTCCGGCGATGTACTCGCCGTTGTCGATGCCGCTGCTGCAGGCGAGGCCGCCCCCGTCGATTGCGCCGGACTGGATGGCAATTGCGCCGGACTGGGTGTCGTTTGTGCCGAACTGGAGGTTGAGACGAGGACCAGGAGCAGAAGAGCGATGGTGCATTTCATGGGGGAGATCTCCTGCCTCGTGAGTACGGAACTTGACTCCATTCGGTTCCGGTCGATTTGAAATAATTGGCGCTAGGATTCGTGCCGCGAGATGGAGCGCGCACTGCGTCGCAACTATTTAGCATGGAGGGTGGAACGCAGAGGCCAGGCAGCTTTGGCCACGGCGAATGGAGCGGAAAACGTTGGCAACATCATTGGCAGAGGTCGAATCGCAGGTTGCCGGGCGGCAGGCTAAGCGCAACGCGCAGGCTGGACGCGGCCGGCAACGGCGCGAGCGCGCCTTTCCCCTGCTGCTGGCCGGCGCGCTGACCCTCTTCGCCGTCGCCATCAATGGCTACCATCCCTGCGCCGAGGACGGCGGCCTGTACATGGCAGGGGTCAAGCGCCTGCTCGACCCCGCGCTCTACCCGCACAGCACGGCCTTCGTGCTGGAACCGATGCGCCACTCCCTCTTCGCCACCACCGTCGCCGCCGCAGTGCGGCTGACCCACCTCAGCCTTCCAGTCGTTCTGCTCGCGCTGCATCTGGCCAGCATCTGGCTGACGCTCTTCGCCGCGTGGATGCTCGCCGCGCGCTGCTGGACCAGCCGCACCGCGCGCGCCGGGGCCGTAGTTCTGCTGGCCTGCTGGCTGGCGCTGCCAATTGCCGGGACCGCGCTGCTCTTCATGGACCCCTACGCCACCGCGCGCAGCCTCTCCACTCCCGCAATGGTCCTGGCGCTGGCCGGCGCGCTCGACATGACAGCGCGCGGCAGTCCGTTCAATCCGCAAAAAAGACAGCGCGGCCTTCTCCTCTGCGCCGCCAGCCTTGCCGTCGCGGCTGCAATGCATCCCCTGATGGCCGCCTACGCCCTGGGAGCAACGCTGATGCTGCTCGCCGCGCGCTCGCCGAATCGCACCCTGCGGCGCTGCGCAACGGCAGCCCTCGCAGCATCAGCTCTGGCTCTGGCGGCCTGCCTGCAAGCCGTCGCAAGGCCGGAGAGCGCGGACACCATCCGCGTCGCGCTCACGCGCACCTACTGGTTTCCCGCCCAGTGGCGCTGGTACGAGTTGGCAGGCCTGGCCGCGCCCCTCGCCATTCTGTCGTTCTACGCGTGGAGCAAGTTGGCTAAGACAACAAGCACCCACTCCCTCCAACCAATTGACGCAAGCCGCGCGCTGCCGTGCATGGCAATCGCCGTGGGCGCAACCTCCTGCCTCATCGCCCTTCTCTTCGCCCGCGTCGCGGCCCCAACCCACTTGATTGCGCGCCTGCAGCCTCTGCGCGCCTTCCAGATCGTCTACCTCGTTCTCACTCTCACGCTCGGCGCAACTCTTGGCGAACGCCTCCTGCGCCGCCGCGCCTGGCGTTGGGCCGCCGCAATGCTGCTCATCGGCGGCATCAGCTTCTCCGCCGGGCGCACCGCCTTCCCCAACTCGAACCACCTGGAGCTTCCCGGAATCGCGCCGCGCAACCCGTGGGCCCAGGCCTTCCTCTGGCTCCGCGACAACACCCCGAAGGACGCGCTCTTCGCCCTCGACGCGGACTACATCAACGCCCCCGGCGAAGACGCGCAGTGCTTTCGCGCCATCGCCCAGCGCAGCGCGCTCCCCGACTACTCCAAGGACGGAGGCGAGGCGTCCATCGCGCCCACCCTCACCGCCGAGTGGGTACTCGGCCAGGCGGCGCAGCAAGCCCTCAGCGCCCCCTCAACCACCGATGAGCGGCGTGTGGCCGCGCTCCAGCCGCTGGGCGTAACCTGGCTCGTACTCCAGGCGGGCGCAACCACCCGCTTCGACTGTCCCTACGCCAACTCCGCCGTCAAGCTCTGCCATCTGCCTTGAGCAGGGTGTGGTTGATTTGCAACGGTTTCACCGAATAGCTGTCGGAGTTTTGTCGTGTTTACGACAAAACAGTCGCATTCCGTTGTCTTTCCAACAATTTTTCGGACGATTGTCGTGTTTGCAACATCCCCAGCCGCACCCTTCACCGGCTATCTGTGCCAATTACAAAACCTTCATCCACTTACAGACTCTTTACAGCTTTGGCATGATGATTGCATATATCCGGGTAGCTGCTGCAAATCATAGATCTTTCCACTCAGGTTTCGGATTCAGACTCAAGCTCGGTTCCTCGTCGAGTCTGACTGGCCCCTGACCGACCCCTGCATCGACTTCGATGCGGATGAAAGAGAGCCTGCCATTCTTATTCCGACAAATTCACGACGCCCTCTTCGCCACGTTGCCGTCCTGGCCATCCTCGCAACTTTCACCGCCGCGTCCTATGCCGCCGGAGACGTCTCAAGCTCCGCCGCGCCGGCGGATACGCAGGTTGCACAGGCAACCACGCCTGCTCCGCCTCCGGCTGTTACACCCGCGCCTGCCCCAGCGGCCGCGCCAGCTCCGGCGCCAGCTGCTGTCTGGAGCGTCGGCCCGTTGGACCTCAGCGGATACATCGACGGATACATCAGCTACAACGCCAACCGGCCCAGCCTTGCAGCCAACGATCAGCTCAACCAGTACTACAACTTCGACGACAAGACCGATCAGTTCAATCTGGAAGCCGCCAAGCTCACCCTCAACCACGATCCCGATCCGGTTGGCGCACACGTCGATCTGCTCTTCGGACGCACCAACACCCTCATCCACGCCAACAGCGCGGACGAGTCCTCCAACTACAACTACATCGAGCAGGCCTACCTCAGCGTGAAGCCGCCCAAGGCCAAAGGCTTCGAGCTCGATCTCGGCCAGTTCACCACCTCCGCCGGACAGGAGGTCATCGAGACGATGAGCAACTGGAGCTACTCGCACGGTCTGCTCTTCAGCTATGCGATTCCCTATTACCACTTCGGCCTGCGCACCTCACTGCCCGCAACCAAAACCTGGACCGTGGGCGCGCAGTTGGTCAACGGCTGGAACGACGTCTCCAGCAACAATGGCGGAGTCACCGTCGGCCTCACCAGCTCCCTGGTCAAGCCCAAGTACACCTGGAACACCAACTACTACGTCGGCCCCTCCAGCACCGACTCGCAGGACACCTATCGCAACCTCATCGACACCACTCTTCTGCTCACCCCCAACGCGAAGTTCAACTGGTACGTCAACTACGACTACGGCCAGAACCATACCGACTTCAAGGCAGCCATCAAGGGTGTGTCTGCGGCGGTTCCAGAGTTGTCGCAGCACTGGCAGGGCGTCGCCACCTCGGCGCGCGGTCAGATCACAGCCAACGCAGCTCTGGTTGGCCGCTACGAGTACTTCTACGATCAAGGCGCTGCCACCGGGACCCATCAGACCCTCAACGAGTTCACCGGTACCTATGAATACAAGTGGCCGGTTGGTCTCCTGCTGCGCGCGGAGTTCCGGCGCGACTGGTCCGACCACACCGTCTTCCCCAAGGGCACCCTGGAGTCCGTAAAGGCGCAGTCCACCGCAACCATCGGCCTCATCGCCTTCTTCGGCCCCAAACGCTAGTTTCCCTTCCACTCTCCCGTCTTCCCGGCGGGCGATTGGAAGGAAGGATTGCACCGCTCGCGGTTGCTTCCGGCATTGAGGCAACCATCTGAAGAGGCTTCAAGGCAATTTGTTTTGAAGCCTCTGCTTCTTCAACCAGCGAGTTCGATCTTCGGGCCTATTCAAGTTCGTCTTCGGCTTTTAAACTGCGCTTCACCTCACCCCAGTCCCAGAACTGCCGTTTGGAATCAGGATTGCACGTCTGGCCCGCAACAGCAGTACCAACTTCTTCAACCCGGCGGCTTCCGCTGGAGATATTGACCCACTTAGGAGAGCACATGGCAAATGAATCCACAGGCGAGATGAAAAAAACTCTGGGACTTACCGGGCTCACCAGCAACGCGATGGCGTTGATCGCTCCGGGCGCATTTCTTTGGCTGACCTTTGCCATCCAGGCCGCCACCGGGACCACCGGTCCGGCCATGTGGGCTGGCATCGTGGCCGCGCTGCTGCTCTGCCTGGCCACCGCGGTCTGTTACGCCGAGATGGCCAAGCTCTATCCCGGCACGGGCAGCTCCTACTACTTTGCCGAGCAGTCCTTCCTCAACCACGACAAGGCATGGAAGTACGCACGCATCTCCAAGTTTATTGTCGGCTGGGCCTCACATCTATACTACTGGATCTATCCCGGCGTCATGGTTGGAGTCATGGGCATCTTTACCGGCTTCATCGTCGGCACCCTCTATCCCAGCTTCATGAGCGCCTCCAACCCGGGGATCTTCTTCATGATGGCGGGCGCCATCTTCTATGCCTTCGCCATCGCGTACATCGCGCATCGCGGCGTCAACAGCTCGACGGCCGTCAACCTGGCCATCAATGGCATTCAGGTCTTCGCGCTGCTGGTCTTCGCCGTTCTCGCGCTACAGTATCGCGCCAGCCACCCGGCCGGATCGGTCGCCTTCCAGTTCGACGCCACCAGCGGCGAGGCATACACCTACCAGTTTGCCACCACTCCGGTCGTCACCAACGGAGTCTCGGTAGACACCATCGTGCGCGACTCCAGCGGCGTGCCCGTGCCCAAGAAGGACGCCGCCGGCAATATCCTGCGCTATCACATCGACTACAACTACGCGGACTCCACCGGCGCCTTCCAGTCCCACCCCAGCGCGGCCTCGGTCATCAGCCCGCACCACTTCAGTTGGATGTTCATTCAGGCCACGGTCGCCATTCTCATCCTGGTCGGCTTCGAGTCCGTCACAGCCATGGGTGGCGAGGCCAAGAACGCCAAGCGCGACATCCCCATCGCCGTCATCACGTCGCTACTGGTGCAGGGGGCGGTCTTCTACTGCTTCGAGTACTTCGCCGCAAACTACTTCCTCAGTAGCGGTTATCCAATGTCCACGGCCAGCGCCTCGTCGGCGCCCATCGGAGACATGATGGTCGTGGTCGGCGACGCGCTCTTCGGCCAGGGCCATGGCCGCACCTTCATGCTCTGCGAGGCCTTCACCGTCTTCCTCGCCCTCATCGGCACCACGCTCTCCTGCATCAACACAGGAGCGCGCGTCACCTACGCGATGGGCAAAGACAAGGAAGTGGGCGGCAACTTCGGCGGCCTCCACACCACCAACCTCACACCTCACCGCGCCATCTGGACGCTGGCGACGATCTCCGCCGTCATCGGCTGCATCGCCGTTGTGTGCGCCTTCGGCGACGGTGGAGCGCCCTCGGCATCGGCCATCGCATCCATCCCGCAGGGCTTCTGGTCCAGCGTCGGTAACACCACGCACGAGAAGATGGCCGCGCTGCCCAACTCCCTGCTCACGGTCACGCTTGCCTCCAACTTCGGCACCTTCCTGCTCTACTGCCTGAGTTGCTTCACCTGCATGGTCGCCTACGCGAACCACCCCAAGTACAACGTGCTCCGCCACGGCATCATTCCTGTCTTCGGCATACTGGCCAACCTGGCATGCATGGCCTTCTATCTCATCGGGCCCTTCATGGGCTACGGCACCAAGATGGAGCCTCTGCTGGCCTTCGGCATCGCCATTGTCTGGGCCATCTACGGAGGGTTCCACTTCCTCAGCATCGGCAAGGCCCACGGTAAGCCGACCCTGCTGGAACAGCGTCCAGCGGCATAAACTCAGAGCGTCCGGCGAAGCGTACGCAGCCTCGCCGGACGCCCGAATTTTTCCCTTCCCCGTACACCCCACCGACCGAACGGCCGGTCTCCTATGCTCGATCTCGAATTCGCTGAACTCTCCGATTCCGGCCTGACGCGCGACCACAACGAGGACTATCTCGGCCACGTTCTTCCCGTCTCGCCCGCGCAGGTCCAGTCGCAGGGATGGCTCTTCGCACTGGCCGACGGAGTCGGCGGACAGGAGCGCGGCGAAGTCGCATCCCGCCTCGCGGTCGAGACCGTCCAGGCCGGCTTCCGCAAGATTCCCAAGGGCATCATGCACGTCTCGCTTCTTCCCCGCCTGGTGCAGGAGGCCAACCACGCGGTCTTCGACCAGGGAAATGCCGCTCCACACCACTCCGACGCGCGCTACTCCGATCCCGGCGGCGCCATCCTTCCCGGCGGATCGCAGATGGCCACCACCCTGGTCCTCTGCGCCCTGCGCTTCGACTCCGCCGTCGTCTCCCACGTCGGCGACTCGCGCTGCTATCTCGCTCGCAACGGCAATCTCACCGCCCTCACCCACGACCACACCATGGTCGACGAGCAGGTCCGTCTCGGCCTCATCTCCCGTGCCGAGGCCTCCGTCGGCGCCAATCGCCACATCCTCACCCGAGCCCTGGGCAGCGAGCTCTTCGTCGCCGCCGACACCATCACCGTCAACATCATGCCCGGCGACATCCTTCTGCTCTGCTCGGACGGCCTGCACGGCTACGTCTCCGAAGCCGAGATCCAGCAGATCGTCGCCTCCGCGCCCTCGCTCGATCAGGCCGCCGCCGCGCTGGTCGCCGCAGCCAACGCCGCCGGAGGGTACGATAATGTCAGCGTCCAGTTGGTTCGTGTACGCTCAGTAGAGCGCATGGGTCTATACCGTGGACGCCCGTACCGGCTGCTATAGAGCGGAACCAGAGTAGGTCTATCCGAGGCGAAAAAGCCCCGCGCGGTTTTCTCTCAAAGAAAACCGCATCGTATACTCTTCCCAAAGCTACAGTAACTCTGGTTCCGCTTTACATGTTCGCTCCCAACCTCACCATTCACGCCGGCGACCAGCTCGACCACTACCGCCTCGAAGAGTTGGTGGCCACTAGCGGCATGTCCACCGTCTTCCGCGCCACAGACACCCGCACCGGCACGCAGGTCGCAATAAAAATCCCCCACCCCGAGGTCGAGTGCGACCCCGCCCTCTTCGACCGCTTCCAACGCGAGGCCGACATCGGCACGCGCCTGCACCATCCCGCCGTCATGAAGGTCTTCCCCAACCCCGGCCGCTCCCAGGTCTACATGGTCATGGAGTGGGTCCCCGGATGCCTTCTCCGCCAGGTCATCCAGCAGCAGCCCAAGCTCCCCATCGACCGCGCCGTGAAGCTGACCATCGGCATCTGCCGTGCCCTGGAGTACATTCACGCCAACGGCGTCGTCCACCGCGACATGAAGCCGGAGAACATCATGGTCGACACCCACGACAACATCCGCCTGATCGACTTTGGGATCGCGGCCAATGCCGGCGCAAGGAGGCTCACCTTCGGCAACTTCTCCATGGGCCTGGGCACGCCGGACTACGTCTCGCCGGAGCAGGTCCGCGGCAAGCGCGGAGACGCGCGCAGCGACCTCTACTCCCTGGGTGTCATGCTCTACGAGATGCTCACCGGCACGGTTCCCTTCACCGGACCCAACCCCTTCGCCGTCATGAACGACCGCCTGCTCAACCACCCTCCGCCGCCCAGCAAGCTCGAGCCCACCATCACCCCGCAGCTTCAGGAGATTCTCTACCGCGCCATGGAGCGCGATCCCAGGAACCGCTACGTCAGCGCCCGCGAGTTCGCCCACGACCTGGAACACCAGGACGAGGTGGGAGTCGCCAACCGCGAAGAGGCCGCCACCTGGAAGCGCAAGGAGTCGCCACCCGCGCACCGCAATCTTCTGGTCGCCACCCTCATCGTCATACCCCTGCTCATCCTCATCCTCCTCCTCCTCGTCGCCCGCCACCACTAGGGCTGAGGCCGTTTCGGGGCTCTATCGCGGCACAAACTCGTCGGCGTGAATCACGAACTCGGGATAAGCGCCCGCGGGTGCCCCATGTCTCGCCTCTGAGACACGGGCTTCCAGGAGCACCCAGGTTTATGATGAATCACTCAGGTGTGCGCCACCCGCAGTAAGGACCTCACGGGGCCAGAATTTGTCGATCCTCATATTTACCGTCGGGCGTGAAATAGATAAGTTCTTCACCTCCGCCGGACAAGGAATACACCCACTGCTCGCCCCCGCGTCCATAATCGTTGATTTTGTCAGGCGTTCCTCGTTCGCAACGTATGACTTCGCGATCGGATTTACCACCCAGTTGCCCGCAGGTAACTGGAACAGTAGTGAGTTGCCCCAGTATGGGATTGGTAACAGTCTCACTGCCTTCCATTGCAGACAATACCACAAAGAACTCACCGGTGGTAGATGAAAGCTTAAGGAGGGCAAGGGTTTTATTGCGACTGTTCCATGTCTTAGAGGCAGTTACGAGCATTGGTGTACCACGAGCAAGATATAACTTCTTGGCTGGCGGGAATTCGAGGTCGGCTAGGGTAGAGGTTATAGGGTACAGCACGGTGCTGTCGAGGGAGTAGAGGGTCTTCCCCATAAGGGCTTGAACCTTACTCTGAAAGCCGGTTTGCTCCGCTGGAGACAACGCATCGGGCGGGAGAAGAGCTGAGTTCACGAAGTGCTGCAAAACATCGAACTCCCCAATATGACCGTCAGGGCACCTTACGACAATATTGACCCGAGGGGCCTGTGAGGACGTAGGCACCTGCTCGCCGAGAGCGTTTGTTGTGGTAGGAACTGGCTCGTAAATGGCGGTAATCGAAACCACGTCTACAATGGTGTGCAAGCAGTTGATCGTGGAGAGATTCAGATACGCCTTATGTCCAACATATAGCTGCTGCAGATCGGAAACTGTGGGAGCAGTAATAGTTGGATTGACATTGCGCCACTGGGCGAGGACGCTGGCGGACAAGGTGAGCAGGAGAGTGAGTGTGAGTGCGAGGGAAATGGTAAAGCGGAGCATGGTGATCCCTTTCCGTGTACGCTGGTCTAAAGTATACCGCTATCTTCATTCTGCACAGTCAGCAGGGAATCGGGAAATTTTTCACTCAAGAAGCCCTAGATCGCAGTAACTCGGCGATGGTGTACAGGTCCAGCGTAGGCCAGCGTCAATCCAGATGGCGATACTTTTTGGGCAGAATCCGCGATTGCCCAAAAATTGGGCGGGAAACGGGGGTTAATGGTCATAGGGATATTTATTTGACACCAACAAAACCCGAACGGCCCTGCGTGACTATCTTTGGCGGATATAATGGGGCATGGCACCTTCCGCAAGCGACAAATTGATTTTGGTTAGGGTAAAGGTCGAACGGGCCAAAAAGCATCTCATCGATCTCGAAAAGGGTATCATCCCCTACCGGGGCAAGTCGATATGGATAGGAATCGGCGAGCCTAATTCGCAGACTGGACAGCCATCTGGCGGTAGAATACGACTTCCTGTTATTCCCTTTGATTCCCTTGCCGCAGCGGGAGATGTGATCCAAAACCTTAGGAGTGCCTTGGATCACTTGGCCTATCAGCTTTTCACGGTGGGCAGCCCAGGACAAGTCCCCAATAGACGGCTCTGTTTTCCGATCTCCGATAGTGCCAAGCGTTATGAAGCCGAAAAGGCTCTAAAAGTAGAGGGTATGAGGGAAGACGCGAAGAAATTCATTGATAGTCTCAAGCCTTACCAAGGCGGAAACGAGCCGCTGTGGACTCTCCATGAGTTCAACAACATTGACAAGCATAAATTCCTGCTCAGCCAAGGCCCCGTTGTCCTTTGCGAGGCAGCCTGGATGGGAACAGAGGCTGCCTATCCCTATTACATATTGCAGTCGGGCGATCCAAACTTCGCCGGAATCTTTGGAGTGGAAACGAATGATGAACTGGACCCAACCAGCGAGGAAGCTATCTGTAAGGCAGCATTTTCGCGGGTCAATGCGATGCTTCCAACACTCTCAGAACTCTGTGAATATGTCGAGACTTTGCTCCCGAAGTTTTTGCCCAATCTTGAGTGACATATTGATATACCACCCTGGGGGTGGCCAAGGTCTGATCTGAACAGAGTCACAAAATCGGGCGCCCCAGGTCTCGATTCTGAGACCTGGGTTTCGGCGGCAGCAATCCCCTCCCACTCCCGAAGATTTTTCCCCCGAATTTCCCCGTAAAATCGTGTGTCAAGCCCCTCGACCCACGAAAATCGCCTCAACCAACAGAAAACAAAAGAGAAATCACTTCCCAGCAAGTGGCATAGTAGTTATGCCCCACGGCGTATAATTAAAGCAGTAGTAAACAAACAGACCCGGCCAACCAGCCGGGCCTTCGCATTTAACGCACCACCAAAACCGTTCCGATCAACGCCTTATCAGAAAGCCAAACAGAATGAAGATTTTACAAACTCAACCCGAAAAACCCCAGTTTTCCGCCCATAACCCAAACGTTTAGAGGATTTTACCCGTAACCTGCTCGCAATGAATATTTTACAAGCCAAACCCGAAAATCCGCCAGTTTTTCATCCCTAACCCGAATGTTTAGAGGATTTTACCCGTAACGTATCTGCAATGAATATTTTGCCGTCCAGCACACCGCGCAGCCGCATGATTCCAAACCGCTTGCGTCTAAAATATCCATTATGAATATTATACCCATAACCACAACAGAACGATCCGCTTACAAGCCAATTCCATCGCAAGGGGGGGTGGCAGGGGGGGAGAACAAAACAGCGATCAAACGGCGAACAATCGGCAATTCCCGTCCGAATCAGCCTGAGCCAGCTCTATCTCGGCACAAACTCGTCGGCATGAATGACGAACTCGGGATAAGCGCCCGCGCCCAGCTCGCGAACGTCCATTCCTTGCCAGTGTCCATCGTCGTCCACGCGATAGGTCGAAAAGCGGTTGAGCAGTAGATTTCCCCCGTGGATCAACGGCAGCATGAAGCCCAGCAGCGCGCTGACACCGACTAGCTGCGCCAGGATGTGGCCTCCGCGCGTGCCTGAGGAGAAGTGCCCGAAGAGTCCCAACGCGAGCAGTCCCCAGATTCCGGACAGCGCATGCACCGAGACCGCTCCGCCGGGATCGTCCACGCGCAGATGCAGCTCGAAGACCTCGATCATGTAGGTTGCCAGCACGCCCGCTACCAGACCGATGTTGATTGCCGCCACCGGCGAGACCATCGCGCAGGCCGCACTGCCCGCCACCAGCCCGGCGATCCAGCCATTCGCGCTCAGCGATGCGTCCGGTTTGTGGTAGCGCGCCCGCGTGACCACAAGCGCAGCCATGCATCCGGCCGAGGCCGAGAGCATCGCGTTGATCACCACGCCGACAACCTGCTGCGGGCCCGCTCCGTAGAACAGGATCGAGGCCGCGCAATCGAGCCCAATCCAACCTACCAGGGCCAGAAGGCAGCCGAAGAGCACCAGCACAATGTTGTGCCCGGGAATTGCAGCCGCCATGCCGTCGTCGGAGAACTTGCCGCGCCGCGGCCCCGCGATCCACGCCACCGAGAGCGCGGCCAGTCCGCCCACCACCTGCACCGTGCCCGCGCCGCCCGCGTCGGTGAAGTTTGGGATTCCGAAGTTCGCCGCAAGCTGCGCCAGCCATCCCCCGCCCCACGCCCAGTGCGCGAAGATGGGAAAGATGAGCCCGCCCAGCAGCGCGCTACTGAGGCAGATCGGCCCCAGCCGCCAACGGTCGGTGCCCGCGCTCAACGGAATGATCGCCGCCAGTCCCGCGGCGAAGAGTTCGAGACACAGCACCAGCGACCGGTCCAGGCCGGCTGCATCCGATCCATCGAAGCTGACGCCGCGCGCGAAGAAAGGAGCAGCGCCCAGCCAGTCCCAATGCGCGCCGCCAAGTGTAAATGAGTGGGTGGCCGCACCAACAGAACCTGCCCACGCAGAGCCGAGGAGAACGAAGACGATCGCCGAAACCGCCAGCGCGCAGAGGCTCGCCAGCATGGCGTGGGCCGCGCTGCGCGAGCGTCCCAGTCCCTGGTGGATCAGCGCCAGCCCGGCCGCCGCAAACGGGACCAGCATGATCGCGAACAGGCCCAGCTCCAGGTTCATCGGTGCTCCCTCCGCGTGGCCTTATATGCATGGGTGAGCAGGGACAGGCCGAGGGCCTCGACGCCAAATCCCGCCCCAACAAAGGCGGACCGCTGCGCGAGGGAGGTCAGCAGCGCCAGCGCGGCGAGCACTATAAAAAATCCCGAGAGAAGCAACAGACACGCGCCCAGCTTCAAGGAGTCTCCTTTGATTGAATTCTCTTGATGCAGTGTGTTCGGAAACTTCAGTCTATCAACAACCATTGCGCGACAAATAGAAATCCCGGTCGTAGCGCCGAAAACTTAGTACCGATAGTGCTCCGACTTATATGGCCCTTCCACGGGAACGCTCAGATACTCGGCCTGCTTCTTGGTCAGCGTCGTCAGCTTCACGCCGATCTTCTCCAGATGCAGCCGCGCAACCTCTTCGTCCAGCTTCTTGGGCAGAATGTAGATGCCGACCTTGTAGGTGTCCTTGTTCGCCCACAGGTCGAGTTGCGCCAACGTCTGGTTCGCAAAGCTGTTCGACATGACAAAGCTCGGATGGCCCGTCGCGCAACCCAGGTTCACCAGCCGTCCCTCGGCCAGCACGAAGATGCTGTTGCCGCTGGGGAAGGTGTACTTGTCCACCTGCGGCTTGATGGTCAGCTTCTTGATCCCGGCAACGGCGGTCAGCTTTTCCATCTGGATCTCGTTGTCGAAGTGCCCGATGTTGCACACGATCGCCTGGTCCTTCATCCGCCTCATGTGCTCCACGGTGATGATGTCCACGTTGCCGGTGCATGTAACGTAGATGTCTCCGCGTCCCAGCGTCTCCTCGATGGTCGTGACCTCGTAGCCCTCCATTGCAGCCTGCAGCGCGTTGATCGGGTCGATCTCGGTGACAACCACGCGCGCGCCCATTCCGCGCAGCGACGCCGCCGATCCCTTGCCCACGTCGCCGTAGCCGCAGACCACCGCGACCTTGCCCGCAACCATCACGTCGGTGGCGCGCTTGATGCCGTCCACCAGCGACTCGCGGCAGCCGTACAGATTGTCGAACTTCGACTTCGTCACCGAATCGTTCACGTTGATCGCAGGTACCAGCAGCTTGCCCTGCTCGAACATCTTGTACAGACGGTGAACGCCGGTCGTGGTCTCCTCGCTGACGCCACGCCACTGCTTCACCACATCGCGCCAGCGCGATGGATGCTCCGCATGGACCTTCTTCAACAGCGCTTTGATGACGTCTTCCTCGGTCGATCCCGAGGGCGAGTTCACCCACGCGTCGCCGTTCTCCATCTCGTAGCCTTTATGGATGAGCAGGGTCGCGTCGCCGCCGTCGTCGATCACGAGCTGCGGGCCAAGCACTCCGCCCTTGCCATCGGGAAAGCTCAGCGCCTCATTGGTACACCACCAAAACTCCTCCAGCGTCTCGCCCTTCCACGCGAAGACGGGAACGCCCGCCGCGGCAATCGCCGCCGCCGCGTGGTCCTGCGTGGAGAAGATATTGCAGCTCGCCCAGCGCACCTTCGCGCCCAGCGCCACCATGGTCTCGATCAGCACGGCGGTCTGAATGGTCATGTGCAGCGACCCCATCACGCGCACGCCGGCCAGCGGCCTGCCCGCGGCGTACTTGTTGCGGATCGCCATCAGCCCAGGCATCTCCTGCTCGGCAATGTCCATCTCGCGCCGGCCAAACTCCGCCAGGCCGATGTCCGCCACCTTGTACTCCGCCGCACCAGCCAGAACCGCCTTATCGATCGTCGCCGTCGCCATCCAAACACCTCTTCGATTGTCGAATTGATTGTCCGCAAAAGGCCCTGTGGACCGTTACTAGAATAGCATCGCGCGGGGTGTTTTTGACTGGCGCATCCTCTGCGTGTGGCGTCGCACGGCGCTGCGCTGTACTCTCAGATGCGATGCCTGACTTCTGCGACGTTGCGCTGCCCGTGCCGCTCGACCGCTGCTTCACATACGCGATAAACGAGGCCGTGCCCGCAGTCGGCGCGCGCGTGCTGGTTCCCTTCGGCGGCCAGCGGTTGATGGGCGTCGTCGTGCGCGTGCATGACGATCGGCCCACGGACGCTGCGGCAATCAAGCCGGTGCAGCAGGTGCTCGACGACGAGCCGCTGCTCTCCGATGAGCTGATGCATCTGGCGAAGTGGATTGCGCAGTACTACGTTGCGCCGTTGGGCGAAGTGTTGCGCGGCATGTTGCCGCTGGCCGCCGAAGTGCGCCGCCACTTTGTCTACCGCATCGCCGAGGCGGGACAGCGCGTCTTGCAGGAAGGCGCGACGTTGCTCGATGGGTCGATGAAGGGAGGCTCGCGCCGTTCTAAATTGTCGGCGGAAGACCAGGATCGCGAGTCCGCGGCGCTGAATTACCTGGCCGACGGCAAAACCGCACGGGCCTCTACAGTACGTTCGGCGACAAAGGCTAACAAGGCCCTGCTCGACGGCATGGTCCGTAAGAAGTGGCTCACCCGCGAGTCGATTGCCGAGGAACGCGACGCGCGCCGCACCGAGCGCATCGCCGTGCTGGTTCCGGATGCGCGCATTCCGAAGTTGAATGCGAACCAGACCGCGATCCTTGCCGAGATTGCCGCTGCGGGCGGGCGAATGCGCGTAGTCGATCTGCGCGAGTCGTTGGCCCTGCGCGAACTCGGCGTCCCTGCCTCCACACTGGCGACGCTGGTCAAGCGCGGCCTGGTCGCGATCGAAGAGGTACCCGAGGACTTTCATCTCGGCGGCCTTCCCGCCGACGGCAAGAAGAACGCGCACGAACACGCGCTAAACGAGGCGCAGATGGAGGCGCTCTCGTCCATTGCAGCCGCAATGGCGCAGGGCGGATTTAGACCAATGCTGCTCTACGGCATCACCAGCTCGGGCAAGACCACCGTCTACTTCGCCGCGATGCAGCGCGCGCTGGACGCGGGCAAGTCCGCGCTTCTGCTGGTCCCGGAGATTGGCCTCACGCCCGCGATGGCGGGTCAGATGTTCGCGGCCTTCGGCTCGCAGGTCGCGCTGCTGCACTCCGGCCTGACGCCGGACGAACGCGCCGGGCAGTGGCGCCGCATCCGCCGCGGCGAGGCCCGCATCGTCGTCGGCACGCGCTCGGCGGTCTTTGCGCCGATGGTCAACCTCGGCCTCATCCTGGTCGACGAGGAGCAGGACGGCAGCTACAAGCAGGAGGAGACGCCGCGCTACCACGCGCGCGATGTCGCGGTGATGCGCGCCAAGTTCAACTCGGCGGTCGTAGTGCTCGGTTCGGCGACGCCCTCGCTGGAAAGCTGGGCCAACTCCGAGCGCGGCCGCTACACGCGCATCGAGATGCTCACCCGCGTGATGCACCGCCCGCTGCCCACCGTCGAACTGGTAGACATGCGAATCGAATTTCGCGAAACCGGCCGCGAAGACATCTTCTCCCGCCCACTCGTCGCCGAGACACAGGCCACGCTCGATCGCGGCGAGCAGGTGATGGTTCTGCTCAACCGGCGCGGCTACTCCTTCACCGTGCTCTGCCGAAGCTGCGGCGAGAAGATCGAGTGCGAGAACTGCGCCATCGCCATGACCTACCACAAGCCAGCCGCTGAGACGGACCTGCACGCGCATGCGGGCGACCGGCTGGAGTGCCACTACTGCGGCTTTCGGCGGTCGGTCCCGAAGCTCTGCCCGAAGTGCGGGAGCGAGCACCTCTATTACCTCGGCGCGGGTTCGCAGCAGGGCGAGGAGCGGCTGCAGAAACTCTTTCCCAACGCACGCATCGGGCGCATGGACCGCGACACCGTGCGCGGGCGCGGCGACATGGAGCGCCTGCTCACGCGGTTCTACGCAGGCGAGATCAATCTTTTGGTCGGCACGCAGATGATTGCCAAGGGCCACGACGTCCATGGCGTCACGCTGGTGGGCGTGGTGGGCGCGGACTCGGCGCTCGGCCTGCCCGACTTCCGCGCCGCCGAGCGCGTCTTTCAACTGCTGACGCAGGTCTCCGGCCGTGCCGGCCGTGGAGAGCTTCCCGGCCGCGTGCTGGTGCAGACGTACCACCCCGAGCACTACGCCATCCAGTGCGCCGCCGCGCACGACTACGCAGGCTTTGTGGCCAGGGAGATGCAATTCCGCCGCTGGATGCACTATCCTCCATCGAGCGTGCTTGCCAATGTCATCGTGCAGGGGCAGACGCTCGAGGAGGCCGCAGCGCTGGCTGCCACGCTGGGCCGCTGGTTCGACTCCACGCATCTCGACAAGGTCCGCGTACTGGGACCCGCCGCCGCGCCCATCGCGCGGCTGAAGCGCATCTACCGCTTCCACTTCGTGCTCAAGGCCGAGCGGCGCGACGCACTCGGCCGCACGTTGCGCGCTCTGCTCGCCTACGCGGAAGCCCACGCCGTCCCGCGCCACAGCCTCATCGTGGACGTGGACGCGATCCATCTGATGTAGCTTCGTTCGCCGAAACCGAACTTCGCTCCGGTCCGTGCAACTCTGGAAGTACGCGTGACCGTCAGATGTGAGACGGTCTCTGCTGCTATGCTGAGGCTTGTCGCTGTCCGGCCTAATCCGATCGAGGAGTGAGTCAATTTATGTCTGAACCTGTAAAGATTACCGTTCGCCCCAATGGCCCGCTGCTGGTCGAGGGAGCGTTTGCGCTGAGCGATCTCGATGGCAAACAGTGGGACCTGACCGGCAAGCCGGCCGTGGCGCTGTGCCGCTGCGGCGCCAGCGAGAACAAGCCCTTCTGCGACGGCGCGCACAAGAAGATCGGCTTCCAGAACACGGCCAGTCCAGCGCCTCCGGCGTAGTCTTCCGAACCAGTTCGATCCAGTGAGTCCGGTCCAGTGAATTTGTTTCATGCGTGTTGCAAGAGTGCTCTCCCAGTCAATCTCCCGTGCGGGAGCGCGCTGCCGCGTTGTTGTGTCCGTCGTCTCTCCTCTGCTCTGCTGTCCACTCTCTCGGCTGCTCTATTGGTGCTGAGTCTTGCTGGCCGGCCTCTGTGCGCGCAGGCTCCGGCGGTCTCTACCGGCACACGGCCAACCCAGGCCGCGGGCGCCCGTTCTGCCGCAGCCGTGAATTCCGCTTCGAACATCAATCCAGCTACGGACGCCGATCTCGCCCAGTATGTCGGGCAGTACCGCAGCACCTCCAACCCGGACCAGATCAATGCGGTCTATCTCGACGGCGGCGTTCTCTACGAGGAGAGCGAGCAGCGGGCGCGTCAGAGGTTGGTTCCGGACGCGCTGCCTGGGTCTGCGGACCGCTTTCAGATCGCATCGCCGCAGGCGCATGTGGTCTTTCTGCGCGATGCCACGGGAGCCGTCTCCGGGCTGAAGTTTGTGCTCGACCGCGATGGCAGCACGCTGGTCGAGGAGAGGCGCTTCAGCATCGCGGGCACGCGGCTCAACCACTTCCGCCAGTACACCCGCCAGGAGGCGATGCTGCCCATGCGCGACGGCGTGCGGCTCCATGCGGTGATCCTGCGGCCGGCCCATATCGAGCCCGGCGAGTCGCTTCCCTTCCTCCTCGCCCGCACGCCCTACGGCGTGGACGACTTCGACTCCGAAAGCGTCAACCATGACAAGCCCGAGCTGGCCGCCAGCGGATATATCTTCGTCTATGAAGACATTCGTGGGCGGTACAGGTCCGAGGGCAGCTTCGTGATGAACCGCCCCATCGTCGCGCACAACAGCAAGAATGATGTGGACGAGACCACCGACACGCGCGACACCATCGACTGGCTGCTGAAGAATGTGCCGGGAAACAATGGCCGCATCGGAGTCTTCGGCCTCTCCTACGACGGATTTCTGGCCATGATGGCAGGCATCGACGCACATCCGGCGGTCAAGGCCATCTCGCCCCAGGCGCCCATGACCGACGTGTGGATGGGCGACGACTTCTTCCACAACGGCGCCTTCCGCCAGAGCTACGGCTTCGACTACGTGCAGGAGATGGAGGCGCAGAAGACCGACGCGCGGGTGGACATGAAGCAGGACATGTATGACTTTTTCCTGCGCCACGTCAACTTCGCCGGGGCGGTGGCGACGGTCCCGAAGATGAGCGATCTGCCTACGGCGAAGGCCTTTCTAACTCAGCCCGCGTACACCGCGTTCTGGCAGGCGATGGCTGTGGAAGATCGTCTTGGCGGGGTTGAAGTCCCGACGCTCGAGGTCGGCGGCTATTGGGACCAGGAGGACATGTGGGGCACCCAGGCCGAGTACGCCGCGCTGAAGAAACACGAGCACCAGGTCTTCCTGGTGCTCGGGCCGTGGGACCACGGCGGCTGGCAGGGCACGGCGCGTCGACTGGGTTCGGAGTTTGGCAGACTGGATTTCGGCGAGCCGACGGGGAGCGAGTTTCGCAAGAGGTTTGAGGCCCCTTTCTTCGAGAAATACCTGAAGGACAGGCCGGGCTTCGACCTCGCCGGCGCGGCCAGCTTTCGCACCGGCGTGAATCGGTGGGAACGGTACGACGCCTGGCCTCCTGTGGCTGGCTTTGAGCCTGCGCGGCTCTATCTGGAACCGGATAAGAAGCTCAGCTTTACTGCTCCCACGGCCAAGGATGATACGGTCGCTGCGTCCTATGTGTCGGATCCGGCGGACCCCGTTCCCTATCGCCATCGGCCGATCCAGCCGACCTACGCTCGGGGCTCGAGGTGGTACACATGGATGGTCGAGGACCAGCGCTTCGTCACCGGGCGCAAGGACGTGGCCAGCTTCACGTTGCCTGCGCTCGACCACGATGTGACGATCACCGGCGACGTGACGGCGGACCTCTTTGCATCGACCACGGGAAGCGACGCCGACTGGATCGTCAAGCTGATCGATGTCTATCCGGACGGCGCGCCAGCTTCACCCCAGCAAGCAAACTCGGCGGAAACTCCTTCAGCCCCACCCCAGCGAGCAAGCTCGCCGGCGTCGAATGCGGGCTATCAACTGATGGTTGCGGACGAGATATTTCGCGGCCGCTATCTCCACAGCTTTGAGCAACCCGCGCCGCTAACTCCCGGTGCGGTCAATGAGTTCCGCTGGAGCCTGCACGGCGTGGACCACACCTTTTTGAAGGGACACAAGATCATGGTCGAGGTGCAGTCGAGCTGGTTTCCGCTCTACGACCGCAATCCGCAGACCTTTGTGCCGAACATTATGGTCGCGCCCAAGAGCGCATACAGGGCGGAGACGGTGACGATCTACGGCTCGGCGAAGTGGCCCTCGCATCTGGAGTTTGCAGTGGAGCGGTGAAGACGGTCGTCCAGTCGGATTCGCTGGCTTTCCAATAGGATTGCATCCCGCTTTATTTGCGTGCGGACCGTTCGGGGGTAGAATGGCTCGCGGCTGGAAACGCGGTTTGGCGGACTGGCCGAATCAGCTTCCCGTACGGCAGGTTCGAGAGAAACAAATCCAAGGAACCGACAGAAGGTGGCGAGAAATGCGTGTGAGATTGACGTCTGCGTTTGCTGTACTGCTGTGCGTTGCATCGATGACCCTAGCCTGCGCGGCGCAAGAGGCTGCCGCCGCCGCCCAGAACACAGCCGGCGCTCAGGACACGGCCGGCGCGGCGCAGAACGCTTCCGGTGCGCCTCACCTGCAACGGCAGGGGAATGCGACGCAGTTGATCGTGGATGGCAAGCCGTACCTGGCGATGGGCGGGGAGCTGAGCAACAACGCCGCCACCAGCCTGGAGAACATGGACACGATCTGGCCGAAGCTGGTGGCTGGAAACCTGAACACGGCGCTGATCGGCGTGACGTGGGCGCAGTTTGAGCCGGTCGAGGGACAGTACAACTACGTGCAGTTGGATGGCGTGATCGCCAAGGCGCGCGAGAACCACATGCACGTGGTCCTGATCTGGTTCGCGAGCTGGAAGAACGGGACGTCGAGCTTTGCGCCGTACTGGGTGAAGAAGGACTATCAGCGGTTTCCGCGCATTCAGATTAATGACGGCAAGACCGTCTCCCTCTCCGGGCCGCTGGAGCTGCTGAGCACCTTCGGCGACGAGACGCGCGACGCCGACGCAAAGGCCTTCGGCGCGCTGATGAAGCACGTCGGCGAGGTGGATGGGACCGAGCACACGGTGTTGATGGTCCAGGTGGAGAACGAGGTGGGCGTGCTGCGCGACACGCGCGACCGCTCGCCAGCCGCCAACCGCGCCTTCGCCGGACCGGTTCCGGCCAAGCTGATGCAGTACCTGGAGGCGCACAAGGACTCGCTGATCCCGGAGTTCCGCGATGTGTGGGCGGCCAACGGATATAAGAAGTCCGGCACATGGGAGGAGGTCTTTGGGCCGGGCAAGCCGGCGGACGTAGTGATCCCCATCCAGACCACCACGCCGCCGATGAGTGCACTGGAACATAGCAATAGCTGGCAGAGCCTACACTGGCCGTCGGACGAGATCTTCATGGCGTGGAACTACGCGCTGTATCTGCAGAAGGTGGTGGAGACGGGCAAGGCCGCGTACAACATTCCGATGTTCGTCAACGGATGGCTGCAACAGCCTAACCATGCGTGGCCGGGCAGCTTCCCCAGCGGCGGCCCGCTGCCGGAGGTGCATGACGTATGGCGGGCGGGCGCGCCCAGCGTGGACATCCTGGCGCCTGATCTTTATCTCGAGTACTTCGACGAGGTGTGCGAACGGTTCACGCGCAACGGCAACCCGCTGTTCATTCCCGAGACGAGCACAAACCCGGCCAACGCGATTGTTGCCGTGGGCAAGTACAACACCATCGGCTTCTCGCCGTTCGGCATCGACGGCAACCGGCCGATCGGGGCGGACCTGGCAGGAACCTACTCCATGCTGGAGCAGCTTGCACCGATGATCCTGGCGCGGCAGGGCACGGACTCCGTGACCGCGGTGCGCATGAGCCAGGGAGACGCGCCCAAGAGCGTCAAGCTGGGCAATTACACGCTGACGTTCACCTATACGGGACGGAATTCGCGGCTTCCGCCGCAGGCCAGGGGACAGTCTGTGGGATCTCCGCCGCCACCCGGAGTCGCACCCGTCAACCCCAATGAAGCTCCGCCGGAGGCCGCGGCCGTGCTGATTGCAACCGGCCCCGACGAGTACTACTTTGGCGGCGGCGGAATGCGCGTGGACTTCGCGCCCACCACGCCCGGCCCAGGCAATGTGGGACTGGGAGATGTGCAGGAGGGCAAGTTCGTTGACGGCAAGTTCGTCGTGACACGCCAGATCGCGGGCGACGACGACGCACAGGGAGAGATCCTGGTGCTGCGTCCCAACAACATCGTTCGGGTGACGCTGTACCGCTATCCATAGAGGCGGCGCAAGCTGCTTTGGTTGGTGCAATGGCCTCGCAGACCGGCTTCAGTGCAATGGCGCTGGGGACAACTGCTGAGGCCATTGTTTCTCATGTGGGCGGCGGAATTACTTATTGCTCATTATTGTCTGTACGTCCAAGCAAATTCAGGGAGCAGTCGTGTGTTCAAGATTGCTCACTGGAAATCATCTTGCATATTTGAATTCCCTTTTCGGGACTGGACACCAAATTGTTACCCATCAAGTTGATTCCATCTGTAGAAAAGTCATCTTACAAAGTGGATTCTAGAGATCAGCACCTTCCAGGCACTTATTGGACGGCAGCTGAGAAGTATCCTGCTTCCCTGAGTCTGGTTGCTGAATTGAGATATTTGGGGGATTTTAATGCGAGTACTGGTTGTGGAAGACGATCCTTCTTTGGGGGCATTTCTAAAGGCCGGCCTGGAGACGGAAGGCCATCGGGTGGAGTGGGTGAAAGACGGTGAGGCCGCGCTGGCATGGGCCGCGGCGGAGCATCCGGAGCTGGTGCTGCTGGACCTGAGTCTGCCGAAACTGGATGGCATGGAGGTGCTGTCGGAGATGCGTGCGCGGCATGACGACGCGTCGGTGCTGGTGCTGACCGGACGCAGCGACCCTCATGTGCAGGTGCAATGTTTGGACATGGGCGCCGACGATTGCCTGCTGAAGCCGTTCAGCTTCTATGAGCTGACGGCGCGATGCAGGGCGTTGCTGCGGCGGCGCGAGCAGTTTGCCGACCCGGTGCTTCGCCATGGCGACCTGGAACTGCACCGCATCGAGCACACGGTGGCGCGCGCGGGGCGGACGATCGAGTTGACGGCGAAGGAGTTTGCGCTGCTGGAGTTTTTGATGCTGCATCGCGGCGAGTGCGTCTCGCGCGGCCAGTTGCTGACCGAGGCGTGGCAGATGCCGGCGGAGTCGGGCACGAATGTGGTGGATGTGTACATCAACTACCTGCGGCGCAAGCTGGATGGAGGAGAAGCTCATGATGCACAAGCGGAGTTGATCGAGACGGTGCGCGGAATGGGATACAGGCTGGGAGGCCTGAGTCGCAATCCCGCGACGCGGGCGGCCGGCCAGTCGTGCCCTGTTCACAGGCCCGCGTACGCCTAGACGCTGCGCTCGCCCAAAGAGAGCGCGACATCCTTTCCCTTCAAACTCTTCCTTCGAATTCTTGCTTTCGCTCGATCGCGGGCGAGCGGAGGCAGGATTGAGGGCGAGCGGAGGCAGAGACTTCGGCGATTTTGGCTGAGCAACGAGAGATTCCCGAGTGACCGGGACAGAGAGCGGTAGCCGACAGGAAAGTTTTATGGGGTACGGACTGGGCAGAGAGAACATCGGAAACAAGGCGGCGGTGAGGACAGTGCTGCTGGCCAGCGCGGATGCGGACCTGCGGGCGCGCCTGCGGCAGGAGCTGACGGCACTTCGCTGGGAGGTGCGCGAGGCGGCAGGCGGCGCGGAGGCAATGGAACTGCTGGAGGCCGAGGGCGCAGAGGCGATGTTGCTGGACAGCGCGCTGCCCGATCTGGAGGTGGGTGAGTTTGCCTCAGAGATGCGCATCCGGCATCCGGTGATGGAGCTGCTGCGGATGGATGGAATCGTGGACGAGGCGGGGGGGCGCAGCCCTCGCAGAAACGAGCTGCTGCACGCGTTGCGCCAGGCGCAGCAGGACGCACATGGCTCCCGCGGCGCGGGCGAGAGCGCGGCATGGGCGCTGTCACCGGTGGCGGTGCCGCAGATCTCCGCGGCGGACCGGCTGGCCCCAGGGGACAGGCGCGCGGCCGCCGCGCAGGAGGTGGCGGCGGTGCTGCGGTCGCGCAACGCGGCGTGGATCGAGACGAGTTGGCGCACAACCGGGATGAAAGAGGACGGACTGGGAACGGCCACGCCGGAAGTGGCCAGGCCGGAAGCGGCTGGACTAAATACGGCTGGCCCGAAATCAATCCGGCCGGCAACGGTTGGACACAAGACAGAGGGCCCCGCAATGGTTGCGACGAAGCGGCCGCTGCAGGCTTTCGTCTTCGACGAGGAGAGGCTGGAGATCGTGCCGCGCGCGCTGCCAATGCCGCTGCCGGAGATGGTGGGCGAAAGTCCTTTGATGTTGGAGCTGGCGCGACTGGTGCGGCTGGTTGCGCCGCGGACGTCGACGGTGCTGATCGAGGGCGAAACGGGCACGGGCAAGGAGCTGGTGGCACGCGCGGTGCATCAGCTGAGTACGCGCTCCAACAAGCCGTTCGTGGTGCTGAACTGCGCGGCGATTCCCGAGACCCTGCTGGAGGCCGAGCTCTTCGGGCACACGCGGGGCGCATTCACCGGGGCGGTGCAGTCGCGCACCGGGAGGATTGAAGCGGCCCACGGAGGGACCCTGTTTCTGGACGAGATTGGCGAGATGCCGCTGGCGCTGCAGACCAAGGTGCTGCGCTTTCTGGAGTCGGGCGAGCTGCAACGCGTGGGCGACAACGAGCTCATACGCGTGGAGGTGCGGGTGATTGCGGCGACCCACGAGCCGCTGCAGCAGCGTGTCGACGAGCACGCATTCCGGCTGGACCTGTATCACCGGCTGGCTGTCTTTCCGGTCGCGGTGCCGGCGCTGCGCGAGCGGATGGAGGACGTATTGCCGCTGGCGGCGCACCTGTTGGGCAAGCTGGGCAAGGAGTTGCCGGTGAAGCGGCTTTCGGCCGGCGCGGCGGCGAGGCTGATGGAGCACGACTGGCCGGGCAATGTGCGCGAGCTGGCCCACGTGCTGGAGCGGGCAACCATTCTGGCGGAGGACCGACGGGAGATCGCGCGCGAGGAGATCCGGTTTTAGGAGACTCGTCCGTCCAATGCCTAAGCCTTTCTCCCGCAGCTTCGTTTATCCTGTCTAAATGACCGACAAGCCCGCACTCTCCTGGCACGGCAAAAAAGTCTTTCTCACCGGCCACACCGGCTTCAAGGGCGGATGGCTGGCGTTGTGGCTGGCGCGGCTGGGGGCCGAGGTCCGCGGCTACTCGCTCGACCCCGCGACCGAGCCCAACCTGTTTACCGTGGCGCGCGCCGGCGCGGGACTGGACGATCTGCGCGGCGACATCCGGGACGCAGCCGCGCTGGAATCCGCGCTGCACTCGTTTGCTCCCGAGGTTGTCTTCCACCTGGCCGCGCAGCCGCTGGTGCGGCTCTCCTACGACGACCCCATCCTCACCTACGAGACGAATGTGATCGGGACGGCGCGAGTTCTGGACGCCATCCGGCGCACGCCGACGGTGCGCGCCGTGGTGGTTATCACCACAGACAAGTGCTACGAGAACAAGGAGTGGATCTGGGGCTACCGCGAGAGCGACCCGCTGGGCGGATATGATCCCTACTCCAGCTCGAAGGCATGCGCGGAGCTGGTGGCCGCGGCATATCGCCAGTCGTACTTCCCTGTTGCAAAGCTCGCCGAGCACGGCGTCGCCCTGGCCAGTGCGCGCGCCGGCAATGTGATCGGCGGAGGCGACTGGTCGGCTGACCGGCTCATACCGGACCTGGTGCGCGGCTTCCTGGCCGGCGAGGCTGTGCGCATCCGCCGGCCGCAGGCCATCCGCCCCTGGCAACACGTTCTTGAGCCGCTGCACGGCTACATCCGCCTGGCCGAGCAGCTCCTTGCGCCCAAGCGCGATCGGGCCGCTCGGTACGCGAAAGCGTACAACTTCGGGCCATCGGAGGACGACGCACGGCCGGTTGGGTGGATTGCCGAGAAGATGGCGGGCTTCTGGGGCGAGGGAGCGGAATGGATTCTCGATCCTGACCCCGGCGTGCATGAGGCCGGCACCCTGAAGCTGGATACCAGCCGCGCGCGCGCCGACCTGGGATGGACTCCGCACCTGCGCCTGGAGACTGCGCTCGAATGGATTGTGCAGTGGACCCACGCATGGCAGGCCGGGGCCGACATGCACGCCTTCACGCTCGCCCAGATCGCCGCCTACGAATCGCTGCTACAACCCGTCAAGGAATAGGCAACCCATCCCCATGCAAATCCTTCGCCGCAGCCTGCTCAGCCTGCTCGCCGCCTGCACTCTGACCGCGCAGGTTGGTCTCATCGCCCAGTCGCCCGCCCCGGGCAAAGCCGCAACCGCGACTGAAACCCGCAGCACCGTTCCTGCACTCTTTCTATCCGACATTCACCTCGATCCCTTCGCCGACCCTGCAAAGGCCGCAAGGCTGAACGCGGCGCCCGCCGCCGAGTGGCCCGCGATCCTCTCCGCGCCCGACTCGCCCACGCAGGCGAAGGAGTTTGCCGCGCTGCAAGAGGCCTGCCCCACGCGCGGCATCGACACACCCTACGTGCTCTGGCGGTCCAGCCTCCGCGCTATCCACACCGACGCATCCCACGCCCGGTTCATCACCCTCAGCGGAGATATGCTCGCCCACTCCTTCGACTGCAAGTTTCAGACGCTGCTGCCCACGGCAACGCAGGCCGAGTATGTGGCGTTTACGGAGAAGACCGTGCGCACCATTGTCTCCACGCTGCGCACGGCGCTGCCCGGCGTTCCGCTATACATTGCGATGGGCAACAACGACTCCGGCTGCGGCGACTACCAGCTCGACGCCGCACACGACGCGTTCCTCGGCTACACCGCCAAGATCGTCGCCGAATCCCTCTCCGCAAGCCTCTCCGATCAAGACAGCGCCGCCGTTCTGAGCGACTTCGCCGCGGGCGGCTATTACAGCGTTCCGCTGGCCGGCGTGCCGCACACGCGCCTGCTGGTTGTCGATGACCTCTACTTCTCCGCAAAGTACTCCACCTGCGCGGGCAAGCCGGATGCAGCTCCCGCCGCAGCGCAACTGGAGTGGCTCGCCGGGCAGATTGCAGCCGCGCGGCAGCACAACGAGCAGGTCTGGGTGATGGGCCACATCCCGCCCGGCGTCAATCTCTACGCCACCGCGCGCAACTCCGCCAACGTCTGCGCCGGGGCCAGGCCGCAGATGTTTCTCGCCAACGAGTCGCTGGCCAAGCTGCTGGCGCACAACGCAGACGTGGTCCGGCTGGCGCTCTTCGGCCACACCCACGCCGACGAGATGCGCCTGCTGACGCCGGACGATGGCCCGCAGGCGCCAATCACAGCCATGTCCGGCGTCCCGGTCAAGATTGTCGCCTCCATCAGCCCGGTCAACGGCAACCGGCCCACCTTCACGCTGGCCTCCATTGACCCCGTCACCGCGACGCTCGCCGACTACACCGTCTTTATGGCGTCGAACCTCACCGGCGTCGCTGCCAAATGGGCACCGGAGTACACCTACTCGACCATCTACCACCAGCGGGCCTTCGACGCGGCCTCGCTGGCGAAGCTGGTCCGCGGCTTCCAGTCCGACCCCTCTGCCAAATCCCCGGCCAGCCAGGCAGCACTGCGCAACTACTTCCCCGGCGACATCTCGCGGACAATCCAGTTCGCGTGGCCGCAGTACGCCTGCACGCTGGAGCACGACACCGCACACAGCTTCGCCGCCTGCGCCTGCGCCGCCACAAAGTAGCTGCGCGATTCCGCGACGTTCGTTCCCTCGACCACGTTGCTCAACAGGTGCTACGATTTTCCGGTTGAAACAGATTCACTCCACACCATAAGGAAACCTCATGCGCAGCTTTTCCGGCCCTCTTCTCGCCCTTGCTCTCATACTCCCAGTCGCCCGCGCCCAGACGGCGCCATCGGCCGCACCGCCCGCGCCATCGGGGGCCCCAGCCGGGCCGGCAGCGCCAGCCGCGCCGCGGCGTCCTGCCCCGCCACAGCAACCCACGTTTCCAGTCCCGCCGGCGCTGAAGGGAACGGTGACCTTCGCCTGCGGCCAAGGGAAGAACGGGGGGCTCTCTCTCTTCGCCAACACCCTCTACTCCGATACCTCGGCCGGCTGGGACCTCAAGACCGCCCCGAAGGTGGACAACGGGACCTGCTCGTCCGACAAGCCCTTCTTCTTCTCCATCCCTGTGCCCGAAGGCAACTACCGCGTGAAGATCCTGTTCGGCGGCCCGGCGGAGACGGTGGTCACGGTTCGCGCCGAGGCCCGCCGGCTGATGCTGGAGAAAGTTGCCGTCAAGGCCAACGCCACGCTGGAAAAAGACTTCGACGTCAACGTCCGCGTACCAGAGTTCAAGAACCCCGACGGGACGCCCAACCGCGTGCGTTTGAAGCCGCGCGAGTTCGGCGACCGCAACCTCGACTGGGACAATAAGCTCACCCTCGAATTCAACGGCACCAACCCCAGCTTCCACGCCTTCTCCATTACGCCTCTGACTGGGAGCCATGCCGATGCCGTGGTCTATCTGGCCGGCGACTCCACCATGGTCGATCAGGACAGCGAGCCCTGGGCCTCCTGGGGGCAGCAGCTTCCGCGCTTCTTCCTGCCCGGCATGGTGATCGCCAACAACGCCGAGTCCGGCGAGACCTCCGCGTCGTTCCAGGGCGAGCAGCGCTTCGCCAAGATCATGTCCGTCATCCAGACCGGCGACTTCTTCTTCATGCAGTTCAACCACAACGACCAGAAGCCCGGCGCCGTGCCGCTGGACAAGTACAAGCAGATCCTCACCGACTTCGTCACCCAGGTGCGGGCCAAGAATGCAATCCCGGTGATTGTGACCGCGCAGCACCGCAGGAACTTCGACGCCAGCGGCCATATCACCAACTCGCTGGGCGATTATCCCGATGCCGCGCGCCAGGTGGCCGCCGATACCCACACCTATCTCATCGACCTGACCGCCATGAGCAAGACGCTGTTCGAAGCCATGGGCGACGAGGGCAGCAAGCACGCCTTCATGTACTTCCCGGCCAATACCTTCCCCGGACAGACCAGGGAATACGCCGACAACACCCACTTCAACGGCTATGGAGCGTATGAGCTGGCCCGCTGCATCGTCAACGGCATCCGCGAGAACAAGCTGTACATCGCCGGGCACCTCGATCCCTCGGTGCCGGTCTTCGACCCGGCCAAGCCCGACCCGTTCGCCACGTTCTACCTGCCTCCCACGCCTTTGCAGAGGAAGGAAGACCCCACGCAGATCCCGCAGGCGGACCTGAAATAAGCCCCGGAGCAGTTCAGCGATGGTGTACTGTATCGCGCTGCCAGCAAAATGCGGGGATTCTTCCCCATTCGCAACGCTCAGGGTCAGAATGACAAACAGTATTCCTCTATAGCACTAGTGGGAAAATACTCTAAGGATGGTCTGAACAAGTTATCAAGATTCCCTCAGCGGCTAAAGCCGCATTGGAAATAGGCCGCTTGCGGCGGGACTAAAGTCCCGCCCTTTCAAAACGGGGGCCTATTCAGAGATTCCCTAATTCCTATTGCCGGTTCGCTGCTTGAGCAACCCGCGGTACAGCTCGACGGTCTGGGCGGCGATCGCCTCCCAGGCGAAGGTCTCTTCGACGCGCTTGCGGCCGGCTGCGCCCATCCGCGCGCAGAGGGATGGGTTGGCCATCAGCTCGGCGATGCGCGCGGCCAGATCGCGGGAGAAGCGGCCGGCGTCGAGCGGGAAGCCGGTGAGTGGATCGGCATCGAAGGGCACCAGATGCCCGGTGACGCCATCCACCACCACCTCCAGAATCCCGCCCACCGCGCTGGCCACCACCGGCGCGCCGCAGGCCATCGCCTCCAGGTTGATGATCCCGAACGGCTCATAGACCGAAGGGCAGCAGAAGACGCGGCAGTTGGAGTAAAGCTCAATGGCCTCGGGCTTGCTGACCATCATCTCGATCCAGACAATCTTTCCACCCGCGGCGCGCGCTGCCTCCACATGCACGCGCATCTCCTGCTCCATCTCCGGCGTGTCGGGCGAGCCCGCGCAGAGCACCACCTGCATCCCGGCGGGCAGGTGCTTCACCGCGTCCACCAGATGCACCACGCCCTTCTGGCGGGTGATCCGCCCGACGAACAGGACGTAGGGCGCAGCCGGATCGACGCCGTACTTGACCAACGCTTCGGTCGACGAGGTCTTGCGGTACTGGGCGACGTCGATTCCGTTGTAGATGACATGCACGCGGGAGGCGTCCACCTCGGGGTAGGCGCACAGAATGTCTGTCTTCGTACCGTTTGACACCGCGATGATGGCGTCCGCATCCAGGATCGCCGTGCGCTCCATCCAGGAGCTCATGGCGTAGCCGGAACCGAGCTGCTCCTCCTTCCACGCGCGTAGCGGCTCCAGCGAGTGGGTTGTCATCACAAAGGGAATCCCATAGAGCTTTTTGGCCAGAAAGCCCGCCATCGCCGCATACCAGGTGTGCGTATGCACGATATCGATCTTGCCCAGCTCCTTCATCTGCGCCAGGTTCAGGGCCAGCGCGTCGACGGCGGCGGTGAACTTTGCATCGCACCCCGCCGAGACCTCCGGCGGCGGCAGCTCGCCGCGCACATGCAGGTTGCCCGCGTCGAGCCGCTGCGCGCCCCAGCAGTGGACCTCGACCTCGATGCGCCGGGCGAGTTCGCGGCTCAGGTACTCCACATGCACGCCCGCGCCGCCATACACCTCGGGCGGATACTCCCGTGTCATCAAGCCAACCCGCATCGCACTCTCCATCCCCAAAACCAGTTTTCCTCGCAACAGGATACGCCTTGAAAGATGCGGCCCCAATAAACTACCTTGATTCGGCGGCCGGAGCAGAGACAAAACCACCGGCAATCGTGAATAATGGGCAGCGCCGAAACTCACGACACGCGGCAGCCGTCTCTCAATCGAACCCCGCCGCACAGGAACCGACGATCCAGTTTGCAACCGTCCCAACCGCCAGCTTGGAGAACCCCATGAACCAGCATTCGCTCCTGCAATCCACGCGCACCCTCGCCACTCGCACGCTTCTCGCCTCTCTGCTACCTTCCATCGTATTCGCGCTGGCGCTCGCTCCCGCGTGCAGCGCGCAGGCCACGGCGAAGCCCGCCGCGCCGAAGCCCTCAGCCGCCACCGCGCCGAAGCCTTCGGCTGCCGTCGCGCTGACGAGTGCGGCATCCGTCGCGGGCCCCCTGGACTCCTCCATCGCAGCCCTGCACGCCCACTTCCTCAATCCGCCGAACCAGGCGCGTCCCATGGTCCGCTGGTGGTGGTTTGGCCCGGCCGTGGTCAAGCCGGAGATCCTGCGCGAGTTGCAGCAGATGAAGGCCGACGGCATCCAGGGCGCCGAGATCGCCTTCGAGTATGCCGAGGTGCTCGACGACCCGGCCAAGGGACTCAAGAACCTTCCCTTCCTCTCGCCCGAGATGCTGGACGACGTGAACTACGCGCAGGCCGAGGGCCGCAGGCTGGGGCTGCGCATCGACCTCACGCTTTGCTCCGGCTGGCCCTACGGCGGCCCCAAGACGACGCTGGCCGAGGCCGTGACGCGCATCCGCGTGGCACAGGTCGCGGTGCCGGCCGGCGCAAGCTCGGTCGCCGTGCCATCACTCGCCGAGGGCGAATCCCTCATCGCGGCCGACATCGCCGAGATCGTCGCAACGCCGGCTGTTCCTGCCGCTGCGCCTGCCGGTGGGCCTGCCCGTGAACCGGGCGGCGCATTTGCTGGCCGCGGCGGACGCAACGCCGGCCCGCCTCCGCCCGCCTATGACGCAGCCTCCGCCAAGCCGCTCGTCGTCACCGGAAGCTCCGCCGCCGTCACCGCTGCAGACAAGCCACGCACCGCACTGTTCTTCATCCTGGGCCACACCAAGCAGCAGGTGAAGCGCGCAGCGGTGGGCGCCGAGGGATATGTTCTCGATCCCTTCTCGCATGTTGCGGTCGCCAACTACCTGAAGGACGTCGGCGAGCCGCTGATCGGCGCCTTCGGCACGACGCCGCCCTACGCCATCTTCTCCGACTCGCTGGAGGCCTATGGCGCGGACTGGACCCCCAACCTGCCCGCCGAGTTCCAGAAACGGCGCGGCTACGACCTGGTCCCACACCTGCCGGAGCTGGCCGCCGGAGGCAGCGTTGCCGCAGACACCGTGCGCCACGACTACGGGCAGACCCTGACCGAGCTGATCGATGAGAACTACCTGAGCCAGATGACCGCCTGGGCGGTGGCGCATCATACGAAGTTCCGCTCACAGACCTACGGCGAACCGGCCGTGGACTTTTCCAGCCAGAACCTTGCGTCGCTGGCGGAGGGCGAGGGCCCGCAGTGGCGCGCCTTCTCCACCCTGCGCTGGGCCACCTCCGCCAACCACGTCTACAACCATGTGGTCACCTCCGGCGAGACCTTCACCTGGCTGCACTCGCCGGTGTACCGCGCCATCCCGCTGGACATGAAGACCGAGGCCGACATCGACTTCATCATGGGCGAGAACCAGATCATCTGCCACGGCTGGGGCTACTCCGCTCCGCCGGGCGAGGTGCCGGAGCCGGGATGGAGCCTTTACGCCGCGGCGTCGTTCAACAACCACAACCCCTGGCACCCGGTGATGCCCGCCGTGACGGCATACATCGGGCGGATGAGCTACCTGATGCGCCAGGGCAAGCCCGCCAACCAGGTGGCCATCCTGCTGCCCACCGACGACGCGTGGGCCACCTTCGCCCCGGCACGCACCTCGGTGACCGCGGACATGGGCCGCTACGTCACTCCGGCGATGATGTCCACCATCCTCTCGGCGGGCTATAACGTGGACTACATCGACGCCAAGGCGATCAACAAGGTTGGCATCGGCGCACACCAGGTCCTCATTCTGCCGAACATGCAGCGCATTCCTGTCGAAACGCTGAAGAAGATCGCAGCGTACGTCAAGTCCGGCGGCAGTGCGATCGCCGTGGGCCACCTGCCCACGCTCACCCCCGAAGGCAAACCGCTGGGCGATGCGGGCGCGGACACCTCCGAGATCGTTCTTGTTCCCGATGAGGCCAGCCTCGCCCAGGCCCTGCACAACGCCGCCAAGCCCGACTTCCAGATCAGCGCCACAGACGACGCCACCGTCACTCATCTCGGCTTTATTCGCCGCAAGCTGGCTAACGCCGACATCTACCTGGTGGTCAACACATCCAACCAGCCGATCGATACCTCCGCGACCTTCGCCACCAGCCACAAGTTCGCCGAAGAGTGGGATGGCGACACAGCCGTCGCATCGGGCGCTTCGGCAACGGCCCAGCCCATCCAACTGGTTGCCTACGGATCGCGCGTCTTCGTCTTCAGCGATACGCCGTCCACGGCCAAGCCTGCGCCCACCCCGGAGAAGCAGCTCGCCGACCTGAGCAACGACTGGAAGGTCAACTTCACGGGACTGAACAAGAGCGTCGATGAAGCAACGCCAACCGACTGGACCGCCGATCCC
>Ga0187848_10000414_pt1 | contig 39220 bp, 35 predicted proteins | sample June2016WEW_4_40_FD_132424 | JGI IMG/M metagenome (GOLD analysis project Ga0187848, IMG submission 132424) | Peatland microbial communities from SPRUCE experiment site at the Marcell Experimental Forest, Minnesota, USA - June2016WEW_4_40 | ecosystem: Environmental > Terrestrial > Soil >... | reverse complement strand
GCGCATTTCGGGATTACCTCACCAAAAGTTAGGTTATCCCGAAACGTCAGGAAGCTGCCGAACGCCCTGTCAACCCAGCACTGCGACCAAAACCCCCGCCCGGAATGCGCCGGATCCAGGTTCCAGGTTGGAGAAAAACTGTATCTGACGAACATAGAGGTCACTCCGACCGAGGTAGTCTTTAATGTGCAGTCCTGCGGAGCCTGCGATTTATCGGTCAATCTAAACGACCCGCCTTACCGTGCGAGGCTGGCCTTCCAGTTTGATAAAGGGTACTTGGGCTCGGCTGACGCCAAGCCCGTTCTGGAGACAATCGCGCGGGTATTTGGACTCTCTGCTTCCCCAATCGCGCCACCACCACCGCCAGCGACAACAACCACGACCACAACAACACCGCCCCCGGCCCAGCCCCTGAAGCTCCCATCTACATATGCGAAGGCCGAGACGCCGGCGGACCAACTCCAGTTGAACGCGGACAGATCCTTTTCCCTTCAGGAAGACGGGCAGACCTATCGTGGCACATTCGCGGCCAATGGCAACACACTGGAACTCAACATCAGCGGTGGCCCCAAGACCACGGCCACAATCCAAGGCAACAACCTTACTGACAGCAGCGGACAGATGTGGGTTCTGCGAGAACAAACCGCGCCGGGCGCTGCCGCCGAGACTCTTCTCCAGAACCAGGACGTTATCAAAATGGTGAAGGCCGGGCTGGACGATGCTTTGATCATCGCGAAAATCGGCAGCTCCAAATGTCAGTTTGACACTTCCACCGATGCTCTCATCCAGTTGAAGCAAAGCGGTGTCAGCGCGGCTGTGCTGAAGGCAGTGGTCGCCGCCGGAAGGTAGGCCGCCGTTGCCAGCTTTCAGTTGGCCAGCACCACGCGGGTGATGCCCGGCTCGGGATCGGCCGCGACAACGGGGCGGATGCGGGCCACTACCGCCAGTGCGGCCAGGTAGAACAAGCCGCCCACGATCAGGGTTTGCACCAGGCCCAGGTAGATGGAGCACACCAACGCAGCCACGGAACCCAGCACGCTGGCAGCCGCATTGAGCGACCAGGCCCACCGCACCGAAGGCGAATGCCAGCGCTCCAGCCGGTCGAGCCCCACTGGAAACGGCATGCCCATGGCGATGCCGAGCGGCGCGATCAGCAGCACGGTTAGCAACACTTTCGAGGGCATCGGCAACCAAACCAGCGCGCCCAGCGCCCCTCCCAGCGTCAATGCCAGCAGCGCCGCCAGAATGGCGATCGCGCCCAGGGCTTTTGCCAGGCGGCTTTCCACGCGCGAGATCAGCCGCCGGCTCAGAAAGCTGCCCAATCCGCTCGAAACCAACATGGAGAAAATCACCACCGCCAGCGCATAAGTGGGCTGGCCCAGGAAGAGCACGAATTTTTGGATCAGCCCAACCTCGATCAGGATGTAGCCGGCCCCGATGAACAGGAAATAAGTCAGGAAACTCGGAACCCCGGGCTCGCGCGGCAGGCGGGTGCCCAATACCATCGGCGGCAGCAGCAAAATCAGCAGCGTCGCCACCAGGCTGATGGCCATGAGCGCAAACAGCAGCGGCACGGCTTCGTTGACGGCCTTGAAATCTTCGCTGCTACGCGAAGCCGTGCGCAGATAGTGGACCAAGTCGCGCGGCTGCACGGTGTAAAAAAAGAAGGGCCGGTTGTCGGTTACGGGGGTGATGTCGAAGCTGTAAGCGCGCTCGTACTCGTCGGGGTGGTCAGTGTGCAGCAATTCGTAAAACTGATTGGGCGTGTTGCCGTCGGGCATGTAGATGGGCGCGAGATGGGCCGTCGCGAATAGTCCGTGGGCGCGTTCGAGATCCGCCGGAACCAACGGCTGCCGCGAGACGATGACGGTATCGAGCGCTCCCCAACCTTTGACTGAGCCCGCACGGCACACAATTACATGGCGCCACGCCTGACGCTCGCCGATCTCGGAGAGCGCCTCGCGCGCCAGTGCGACCAGGCGCAGCGATTCGCGCGGCGGATCGAAGCCCCAGCGGGTGAATGCCACCAGGCCGTCCGGCGTCAAATGTTCCAGATAATCGCGCATGGCGTCGACGGTGTATAAGTTGTTCTCCGAAAGCGCAAAGGCGCCGGCCGCCGTGGCCGCCCAGGTGTCCACCAAGGTCGCCTGCAGCACCTGAAAACGGTCCGTGCTGCGCCGGACGAAGCTGCGGCCGTCTTCGACGTAGATGTGTACATCGGGCCGCAAATACAGGCCGCGGCTCAGATTGGAGAAGCGGTCGCGCATGATCGTATCGGCGATGATGCCGTTGATTTCGACGCCGGTAATGTCGTGGCTGCCCGATGCCAGCGCGCGGGAGACGTCCCAGCCGCCGCCCGGTCCGATGATCAGGGTCTTGGCGCCGGGCCGGAGAATATAGGGAAGCGACTGGCCTTCGCCCAGCAGCCAGCGGCGGTCCCCATCGGAGAGGCGGTCGAAATCGAAATCCGCCACGGCGGTGGAAGCATCGGCATCGATGAAGATCATGTAACTGCCGTCGGCTTCGCGGCTCAGCCCGATGCGCGAAAACGGATTCCACTGTTGAAAGATCTCACCGGTGATGGCGTGTTGCTTGGCATTGCGCACGTCGATCAGGTGATGGTGCTGGTTATAGATCAGGAACGACATCATGAAGAGCGCGAGGGTAACCGAGCCGACGCGGCCGCGGACCGAGGCGGCCATGCTGAACCAGATGGCGGCGGCGGCGGCGAAGATCACCGCCACGGCCAGAACCGTGCTGGGCCCGCCGAATCCGTTGAGCAGCAGGATCAGCAGAATACATCCGCTGGCGGCGCCGGCAAGATCGTAGAAGTATACCCGGTCGACCCGGTCGATGGTCTCGGAAATGGCGAGCGAAACGATCGTGCCCGAGACAAAGAAGGGCAGCGCGGTGGCGAAATAAACCAGCGCCAGATCCCATGCCGTGGGATGGGCCGACTGGCCGAGGATCGTAACCAGCACCAAAACCACCAGAAAGCTATTGACGGCGCTCAACCTTCCCAAACGCGCGAACAGGGGCGCTTTCCATCCGGCGACGACATACGAAAAAACGCCCCCGGCGCCCATCCCGAAAAGCGCGATCGAGATGGCCAGAAAAGCGAAATGGTAGTAAAACACTACGGAAAAGATTCGCGTCAGGGAAAGTTCGAGCAGCAGCGTGCCCATGGTGGTCAGAGCGACGCAGAGGTAAACCTGCGGCCAAGGGATAGGCGATGCTTTGAGAGGTGGCAACCCTCTATGTTAGTTGAGTGGCGGCAAGGGGCTCAAGGCCACGGTGGGACAGACGATCGCTTTCTGTCGCCTGTCGGGGGTTGTGAGGTCAATCGACGGCGGGATCGGCACAGAACTAGTACGCCATCGCTACATTCGCTCAGCGCCGCCCCTCCATTTCGTAGATAATAGGAGGTCGCGGAGGGTATATGCGAGGCTTGGCTTGGTTACTGTCATGCTGGATTTCGATCCCCATGGTTCCGGTGGCTCGCGCGCAGGATACCGGCCCCAAGCTGAATCTGGTCATCGTCGAGGGCGAAGGCGCCATCAACAACATTCACCAGCGCACGACGCGCGAAGCCATCGTGCAGGTGCAGGACGAAAACCATAAGCCGATCGCCGGCGCGTCGGTGATCTTCCTGTTGCCCTCACAAGGCGCGGGCGGCCAATTTGCGAACGGCTCCCAGATGTTGGCGGTGACTTCGGACAGCCAGGGGAACGCGGTTGCACGGGGCATCCAGTTGAATCGCGCCCAGGGGCAATTTCAGATTCACGTCACCGCGTCGTTCCACGGCCAAACGGCGTCCACGGATATTCACATGAGCAGTGCGGCCGCGGCTGCCGGAACCGCGACAGTGGCGGGCATTTCGGTCAAACTGATCGTGGTTCTGATGGCGGTGGGCGCGGCGGCTGCGGCGGGCGCCGCCTATGCCGTTACCCACTCGGGCGGCAGCAGCACCACCACTACCACCGCCTCTTCGGTGGTGACGCTGACACCTGGTACGGGCACGGTGGGAGGGCCAGGACAATGAGAGCTCTGCTTAGTAGGGCGGACCCCCTGGTCCGCGCGGGACGCCCGCGTCCCGCTTTGCTCCCCGAAAACCGGATCTTCGCCTCAAGCGAGGCGCGACCGGGGGGTCGCGCGCGGACCAGGGGGTCCGCCCTACAGCGCTGCGCGGTGTTGCTCTTAGTATTGGCCGCCCTAGCCGCCGCACAGCTAGGCCAGTTGAACGGCCCGCTGGCCGGCTACGTGTACGACCAGTCGGCACTCGCTCTGCGGCCGGTTCGCGGCGTACCGGGCGGGGCTACGCTCGGCGATCCGCTGGCGCTTGCCATTACGCCCGAATCCGGCTTTGTGGCGCCGCGCCAGGATCTGGCCGTGCTGGTTTCGACCGATGGCAGCACGCACTGGTTCCGCTTGGGCGGCAACGCGGCTACCGAAGTGGCGGCCCAAGGATCGATCGCGACCCCCGAACGGGTGTTCTTCAGCCCATCGGGCACGGCGGCGGCGCTGGTCGCAAGCGGGAACGTGCAGGTCGTTACCGGGCTACCCGGCAATCCGGCGCTTTCCGGCAGCGTGAGGCTGGATGTCCCGGCCGTATCGGCTCGCCAACCCGCCGGCTGGCTGGCCCTCAGTGACGATGGCGCCTGGCTGTTGCTGGCGTCGGGAAACGGGCTGCGGCTGGTCGCGGTGGGCGCGGGAAGTAGTGTCTCTCTGATGCCGATCGGCCGGTCCGCGGTGGTGGCTTTTTCGCCCGGAAGCCACGATGCCGCGATCGCGAGCGGCGGCGCCCTCACCTGGATTCACGATGCTACCGGCAGCGCCAGCCCGCAGGTCGTCGCCCAGAACCCCGCCCTGGCCAGAGCCGTAGGAGTGGCGTTTTCGGCCGACGGCGCAAACCTCTATGCCGCCAATGGCGCGGGTTTGGTGCTGAGCTACGATCTGGCCGGGGGGGCCGGCATGGAGCAGTCCAGCGGCGCCACGGCCACGGCGATGGAACCCATGGGCGACTTTTTCCGGTTGAACCAGGCGGGCTCGGGGCCCCTCTGGCTGGTCGACCCCAACGCGGGCGGGCTGCGGGTTTTCTTCGTCCCGCCGGGCGTTACTTCAAACTGAACGCCGCTACTTCAAATTGAATTTTTTCATCTTGTAGCGCAGCGTGTCGCGGGTAACGCGCAGCAGGCGCGCGGCCTGCGTCTGATTGCCGCTGGTCTTTTCGAGAGCCCGGACCAGCAGGCTGCGTTCGTGGTCTTCGAGCGACATGCCGTCGACTGCCGCCGGCCCGCTTCCGCTGGAGAGGTCGGCCTCGGCATTGGGTGCGTAATCGGGGCGGCTGATGGCTATGGGAAGGCTAGCCGAGCTGATCAGGGCCGCTTCTTCCAAAATCATGGCGCGCTCGATGGCGTTGCGCAGTTCGCGCACGTTCCCCGGCCAGTCGTGCGAAAGCAGGAGTTTGGCCGCGCCGTCGCTGATCCCCTCCACGCTGCGCTTGAACTTGCGATTGTAGTGATCGATGAAGAACCGCGTCAACGGCACGATATCTTCGCCCCGCTCGCGCAGCGGCGGAATCAGAATCTGGATGACGTTGAGGCGGAAATAGAGGTCTTGGCGGAAGGCGCCTTCCTTCACCGCTTCGCGCAGGTTCTTGTTGGTGGCCGCCACCACGCGCAGGTCCAACTGGATGTCTTTCAGGCCGCCCAGCCGCCGGAAGCTCTGTTCTTCCAGCACCCGCAGCAGCTTGGCCTGCAGCATCAGCGGAATTTCGCCGATCTCATCCAAAAATAGCGTGCCTTTGTCAGCCAGCTCGAAAATGCCCCGTTTCTGGGATCGGGCATCCGTGAACGCGCCCTTTTCGTAACCGAACAATTCACTTTCCAGCAGGGTCTCCGGAATGGCCGCGCAGTTGATGGCGATGAAAGGCTCGGCCTGGCGTATGCTCTGGTAGTGGAGGGTCTTGGCGATCAGGTCCTTGCCGGTCCCGTTCTCGCCTTCGAGCAGGATGGTGGTCGCTTCGCTGGAGGCCACCCGCCGCACGAAATTCATCACCTCGCGCATGCCGGGGGACTCGGCGATCACCTCGCGCCGCTCCGGTGAGGCTTCCTCGGTAATGTCCTTGATGGTAGCTACCACCCCGGTCAAGCGCCCGCCGCCATCCGACACCTGGGCGGTTCTCATCACCACCAACCGCTCCAGGCCGTTCGCGGTGCGGAGGCGGACGGTACAAAGTGGGGTGGAAGGGGCTTGGTTCAAACCCACCAGCATGCCGCAGCCAGGCTCGCACAGCGAACACTTGAAGACCTCCTGGCAGTGCTTGCCAAGCATCTCCTCGGAGGAAATCCCGAAGAGCTTCTCCGCCGACCGGTTCACCCCGGTAATACGGAATTCCGGATCGTACAGGACCAGCGCATCCGAAAGCTGGTCAAATACCGCTTCCAGGACGCCTGCGTTTTGCCAACCGGGAGAAATCTTTGACATGACCTAGTACGGTATCGATTATACCAGCCCGATTGAGCGATATAGCGCAATCTCCGCCTCCGAGCGGTGGGAATTCCCCCGCCCCAATCCCTCCGAAAGAGGTAAAAAGACCTGAAATCAAAGTAGTTACCTGGTGGCGATGCAATTGCTCCCTTTCTGGCCGGAGGCTAAGATTGTCGCACCTCAAACTCACTATTCCGTTCGCCGTCCTATTGGGCGGGTTCTTGATTTGCTCCATCGCGTCCTATGGCAAACCGGAGTATACCAAGGCCACCAAGAAAGCCTGCACATACTGCCACGTGGATGCCAAGGCGAAACCCAAAGAACTGACCGATGCCGGAAAGTATTATTCCGCGCATAAGACCCTCGACGGCTACCAGGAAAAGAAGTAGCCGGACTTCGAGGGGAAAGTTTCCAGCCGCATATGTTACAAAAGGTCAGGCTCGCCCTCGCGGACACCGCGTATGCCGCGGCGTTGCGAGATGCCTTGGCCCATACTTGCGCCTGGCACATTGACTCGGCCGAGAGTCTGGATCCGGGGCAGCCCTGCGTGCTGGTCGTCGACGATGCCGCACTAGCCCGTCTGCCCCTCTCTCTGTCTCACCCCGAATGCATCGTTTTAATTACCCACATGAACTCCGAGCGCATGGCCCAAGCCTGGGACGCCGGCATCGTTTCCGTGGTCGGCTGGAACGACCCTATGGATACCGTTCTGCTTGCCATCATGGCGGCGGCCCTCCGGTGCCCCACCCTGCATTCCTCCAGCCCAGCACGCGCAATTTCCCCCAATGCCCAATCAAGCCCTGCGTCAATAACCCCAATCATCCGTCGTTCCAGCCACAAACGTTGCAAAACACAGTAATTAGCGACGTCGCTGTCGTGGAATCCAGCGTGCATCTTCCTAAATGCCCGAGCACGGTTGGCCGGCCCGGAATGTAGTATAAAAGAGTTGATTATCTCAAATGGAGGCAGTAATGAAGGCTTTCTTAGGAATCTGGGTCGCCTTGGCATTGGCGGTACTTGGCCTCATCGTGTATCGCCGCCGCATCGCAAAGGATGAAGACGACACCCTGCATTTGGGCGCCTCGAGCGGTGCTGTGGCGCAACAAAGCACGGTAGCGGAGAAGCTCGACCAGGTGGACAAGTGGGGCAAGCTCCTGACCATAATCGCGGTGGTTTACGGACTTGTGCTGGTCGGGGTTTACTTCTATCAGTTTTGGGTGTCGAGCTCCACGGCGGGGGTTTAGAGTCATGCGAAACCGGGCTTTCCAGACGATACCCGGGGGGCTCGGTTTCGCCATCCTCGGTTTTCTTGTAATTTTCGCGGGCGCCAACGCCTGGGCAGCCGGTCCGGCCAAGACCGCCTGCACCGACTGCCACGAGCAGGGGCAGAAACTGGCCAAAAGCGCCCACGCCAGTCTCACCTGCGACACCTGCCACGAATCTCACGACCAATATCCTCACCCCGCGAATATTCCCAAACCCGTGTGCGGCAATTGCCACACCGACCAGGCTGGCGATTATTCCCTCGGCGTTCACGGCCAAGCCCGCGCGCACGGCAACGAAGGCGCCCCGGATTGCGCCCTCTGTCACGGCAGCGCGCACGAGTTGATTTCGCCCAGCTCGCAAGCGTTTCGCGCTTCGGTTCCGGATATCTGCGGCATGTGCCACAGCGACGTGGTCGAGCAATATCGCGCCAGCATCCATGGACAGGCCCTGGCGAGGGGTGTTTCCGAAGCCCCGCTATGCACCGACTGCCATGGCGAGCACAACATTATCAAGCACACCAACTCCGCTTCCCCCGTCAATGCCGCGCATATTCGCGATACCTGCGGGAACTGCCATGGCAACGTGCGCCTGGACCGCCGTTTTGGCTTGCCCACCGACCGGCTGGTCAGTTTCGACGCCTCCTACCACGGGCTGGCCGCCCAGGCCGGCGTCCAGACGGTCGCCAATTGCGCCAGTTGTCACGGAGTGCACAACATTCTGCCGTCCTCGGACCCGAAATCCACCATCAATCCCAAGAACCTGCCCAAAACTTGCGGCCAGTGCCATCCTGGCGCCGGCGAACGCTTCGCCATCGGCCCGGTGCACGTCTCGCGAAACGCTTCCGAGCCTCCGCCGCTGCGCTTCGTGCGCGGCATGTATCTGCTCCTCATCCCGGTCACGATCGGCCTCATGTTGCTGCACAACCTGGGCGATTGGCTGCGCAAATTGATCCGCACCCGCTTCCAGAAGGCAGTGCGCCGTCTGGCAGCCAGCGGTCACGGCAGCGTTCGCATGCTTCCTTTCGAGCGCATCCAGCACGCCGTGATGGCGATTTCCTTCCTGGTCCTGGTATGGAGCGGCTTCGCGCTCAAGTACCCGGATCAGTGGTGGGCCCACCCGCTGTTGGCGATGGAAGGCGCGCGCTCGATGCGCAGCCTGATTCACCGCACCGCCGCGGTGGTGTTCATGCTGGTGGCCTTGACCCACGCGGTCTCGCTCATCGCCAACCGCAAGCTGCGCGAGCACTGGAAAGAAATGCTGCCCAATCGCAACGACCCGCGCGAAGCCATGTCCAATTTCGCTTATAATTTGGGACTTGGAACCGTACCGCCCGGCCGTTCGCCCCACAGCTACATCGAGAAAGCCGAATACTGGGCCGTCGTTTGGGGTGCAGCGGTAATGGCTTCCACCGGGATTCTGCTCTGGGCCAACAATATTGCCCTGCGCGTTCTGCCGAAAACCTGGCTGGATGTGGCCACTTCGATCCACTTCTACGAAGCCGTTCTGGCCACCCTCGCCATCGTGGTTTGGCATCTCTATTCGGTGATTTTCGACCCCGACATCTACCCGCTGAACACCGCGTTTCTCACGGGCGTCAGAGAGGAAAACCCGCATAAATGACACGATCGTCCGGCCCCGACCGAGGCTGGCTTTCCCCGTTCGTCCATCTTTCCAGCAATTGGATCAGCCTCCTGGGCGTGGTCCTGGTCACCACGGCCACGGTGTTTTGGCTCTTCCTCCTGCCCACGACGCTCAAGGGCGAGACCGCGAGCCCTTATATCGGCATCCTGGTTTTCATGGTGTTGCCGGCGCCCTTTTTTTCCGGCCTGATTCTGATTCCCCTGGGCATATGGCGGCAGCGCCGGGCCGACCGGCGGGCGAACCTCTGGCCCGACGGCTTTCCGCCGCTGCGCTGGAGCAACCCCGAGTTGCGTAAGCTGGCCTATTTCGTCATCCTCACCACGGCCGTCAACATCCTGGTGGCCAGCCAGCTCAGCTATGGCGCCGTCAATTATATGGATTCGGTGACGTTCTGCGGCCAAACCTGCCACACGGTGATGCAGCCGGAGTACACCGCCTACCAGCAATCGCCGCATTCGCGCGTGGAGTGCGTCAAATGCCACATCGGTCCCGGCGCTTCCTGGTTCGTGCGCAGCAAGCTCTCCGGCGTGGGCCAGGTCTTTGCGGTGACGTTCCACACTTACCCCACTCCCATTCCGACCCCGGTGCATAACCTGCGCCCGGCCCGGGAAACCTGCGAAACCTGTCACTGGCCCCAGAAATACGGTGAGGACCGCCTGCGCGTAATCGATAAATATGCCGACGACGCCGGCAACACGCTCACCAAGACCGTGCTGCTCATGAAAATCGGAGGCGGCAACCACGGCATCGGCATTCACGGCACCCACCTCGGACCCGGCGTGGTGATTCGCTACGGCCATTCCGACGAAGCCCGCCAGAACATCCCCTGGGTGGAATACGACAACAACGGCGCCAAGACTGTCTACGCCACCGCCGACGCCAAGCCCGACGGCGCCGGTCTCACCCTCCGCGACATGGACTGCATGGATTGCCACAACCGTCCCTCGCACGCTTTTGAATTGCCCGAACGGGATCTCGACCGCGCCATGGACTCCGGCGACGTCTCTGCCGCCCTGCCTTTCGCTAAGAAGAAAGCCCTCGAAATCCTCAAGGTAAACTACAGCTCGCGAGAAGAAGCCGCCGCCAAAATCCCGGCCGCTTTCGAAGCTTTCTACCGGCAGAATTACCCCGACATCTGGTCCGGCCGCCGCGGTGAAGTCACTGCCTCAGCCGACGGCGTACTCGCCGTTTATGACCGCAACATCTTCCCGGCCATGAAGGTCACCTGGGGTAAGTACCCGCTCAATGTTGGCCATACCGATTCCCCCGGCTGCTTCCGCTGCCACGACGACTCCCACAAAGCCAAGAGCGGCCAAGCCATCACCCAGGATTGCAACGCCTGTCACAACCTGCTCTCGATGGACGAAGCCAATCCCAAAATTCTGACGGATTTGGGAATTACGGAAGCGAAGAAGTAGGCAGCATCTAGAGCCCGCCTACAAGCCGTGGAACATCCGTCAGCGTCTTGGTGTCTACTGTTCGAGCGGCTATGCGGGCGGTACTGGCGGCGTCTTCATTCACGGCCCTGCTGTGCCTAGCAGGGTGTGCTCCGGGCTACTCCGGTGCGACCACCTGGCTCTTCGTCAGAATTGCGGGCCTGGGCCACTGCGGCGACGTCAGGGACATAGTGCTAGAGGTTCTCCCTGGCGGGCTCCTCAAGCTCAATCGTAGAGATCAGAAGCGCGAAGAGCTTGGGCGTCGACTGGACGACATCTTCAGAACTCGGTTCTATAAGTACGTTTTTGTTACGGCTGACCCTGACGCCCGGTTTCGAGACGTAGCCGATGTGATCGCTATAGCGGCGGAAAAAGTTGATTACGTGGCGATCGTCACCCCATCCGTGATGACGAAGGCGACATACCGAGAGGACGGCACCTGCCTTGATCCGAACCTGCCGCCTGACTACATCAGGCGCTCATTCAGATGAGCAGTTCTTGAGCAATTCGTCCTCGCGTCGGCGCAGCCCTTCAAAGAACTCCTCGCCGTCGATCGGCTTCACCCTGCCGCTTGCCAAGTCGTCATATCGGCCGTCCAGCATTTGCCTAAGCCGAAGAACTTCGTCGAAGTATCCGGCAACAGCGTCCTCAACCACCTCGTCAGTCCTACGTCCGCTTTGCGCGGAAAAGTCCCTGAGCTTCTTCTCGGTGGCGGGGTGAAATTGACTTCCATGAGGTCGGCTCCCTTCTCCCAGAATACGCGAATACCAGGGGCTGCGCTGCCCCACCTCTTTAACTGACAACTGACGACTGACGACTGACGACTTCCCTTCAGTGCGTCATCGCATAAACCACATAGTTCACCCCGATCCGAATCCCCAGAGCCGCGTACTTTTCCGGGTAATACGGCGCATCGGCCCACTCCCAGGAATCGCCTACGTCGGATTGAAACGTGATGGCCACCATCAAGCGGCCGTGGTCGTCGAAGATTCCACGCCAGCGGTCGGGACAGCCCTCGCATTTCCAGCTTCGGCCGCGCTGCACCGAGCCTTCGCTGGCCACTTGGTACCGGTTATCGAGATCGTAGACGGTATGAAAGATGGGGTCGCGGTTTTCCAGCTCGACCGCCTCGCGCTCCGGAAAGACCTTGTGCATGCTGGCCATGAAGATATCCCACTCCTCCTGGCCCCAGAAATCGTCGGCCATGAAGAAGCCGCCGCGCAGCAGGAATTCGCGCATGGATTTGGCCTGCGCATCGGTCAACTGCCAGTGTCCGGGTTGCACGGCGTAGAGCCAGGGCCAATCGTAGACGTCGCCTTCGTCCAGGTTCACGGGCTGCTCCACGGAGCGCACCTGGATGCGGGTGAGCCGCCGCAGGGCGAGCGAGAAATGGCGGTCGGCGCGGGGATAATCCTGGGTCCAGATGCTGTTGCCCTCGGTCCAGATGCCGCGGCCCGAACCGCGAAAGCCGTAGCCGCCGTACCCGCGCCCAAAGCGTCTGTAGGGAACCGGCGGATACATCAAGCGGGCAAAAGTCCATTCGGATTGCTCCCGCCAGTCGGGCGGCAACGGAATGTCGCCAAGCCGGTATTCTACGCCGGGGTAATCGCGAAACGGGCGCTGGAACGCGCACAGAACGCCCCACATCGCCAAGCCCACTCCCAACCGAAAGGCCCAACGGGATTTCATCTGGGTGCCTACCTGAGAATATCATTGGCGGGGGCCACTGGTGCCATAGTGGGGATAGCGTGGGGCAGACCATCGTTTTCTGTGGTCTGCCAGCCAGGGTTTTTTGAGACTATTTGGATGACTTAGCTTCGCATGGGAAACGAAATCGATCGAAGACAATTCACGACCCGCGGCCTGCTGTTGTTTACCGCGTCGCAAACGCACCGCGCGGCCAGATCCGGCCAATTGCAGGAACCCATCGCACCCGGCCCATTCCAACCCACCCTCGATTCCCTCAACCAGTACCGCGCGCCCGATTGGTTCGCCAACGCCAAATTTGGCATCTCGGCCCACTGGACCCCGCAAAGCGTGCCCGAACAGGGCGACTGGTACGCCCGCAATATGTACATCCAGGGCAGCGCGCAATACGACTATCACGTGTCCCATTATGGGCACCCGTCGAAATTCGGCTACAAGGACCTCTGCCGCCAGTGGAAGGGCGAAGCATGGAACCCGCCAGCCTTGCTGGAGCGGTACCGGAAGGCCGGCGCGCGTTACTTCGTGGTGCTGGCCAACCACCACGACGGTTTCGATTGCTGGAATTCCGCCCACCAACCCTGGAACTCAGTGAACATCGGCCCAAAGAAAGACGTGGCCGGCGTCTGGGCCCGAGCGGCGCGCGAGCAGGGGCTCCGCTTCGGAGTATCCATATTTTCGACTCAGAATTGGCAATGGTTCAACGTCAGTCACGGCGCCGACCGCACCGGCCCGCTCGCGGGCGTGCCGTACGATGGCAACCTCACTTCGGCCGATGGCGCAGGCACGTGGTGGGAAGGCTACGATCCGCAAAAGCTCTACTCGAGGCCGCACCGCGACGACGAACCGCCGCCGCCCGATTACATCCAGAACTTCTTCGACCGCACCAAGGACGCGATCGACCAATATCGTCCCGATCTGGTGTTTTTCACCGATTACGGCCTGCCACTGGGCGACACCGGCGTGCGCCTTGCCGCGCACTACTACAATTCCAGCGCCCAATGGAACCGGGGGCGGGTCGAGGCTGTGATCAATACCAAGAGAGTGACGCCGGATTTGTGGAAGGCCCTGGTGTGGGACCGGTATCCCAACGATGAAATTGCGCCCTATCCCTGGCAAATGGATATCTGCATCGGCAATTGGCACTACCAGCGCGACATCGTCTACAAATCGGCGGCGGACGTGGTGCCGTACCTGGTGGACGTGGTGAGCAAGAACGGCAACCTGCTCATGAACACGCCCATTCGCGCGAACGGCACGATTGACGATCGCGAGATCGCGGTGCTCGACAACATTTCGAATTGGATGAGGATCAACGGAGAAGCTCTCTTCGACACTCGCCCCTGGAAAATCTATGGCGAAGGACCGGCCCGTTCGCCGCAAGTGGATTTCCCCTATCTCAACGTCCGCTATACCGCCGAAGATATCCGTTTCACCACCAAGGGCGGCTCGCTCTATGCCATTGCTCTGGCTTGGCCGGATAATGGCAGGCTGCGGATCCAATCGCTCGCGAGCCAATCGCAGCACTTCCCTGGCGACATTGCCAGCGTGGATCTACTCGGCTCCGAGGCAAAGCTGGAGTGGCAGAGAGATCGGAATGGATTGACGATCATGCTGCCGGAACAGAAGCCGTGCCGGTACTGTTGTTCGCTCAGAATCCGGCCGCGATAGCGAGTGGCCCGGGCACTCATGCCGGCACTCATGCCGGCACTCATGCCTGCAGCGCCGGGTCTCTGAACTCCTGATGTCGTGGAATTTAGGTTGATCCATGTTTGGGTCACCCAGAGGCTCCAAACCTACGACGGCTTCCGATACGTCGCGCTGCAGGTATCGGTCTCCCACAGCTTCACCGATTCGATCCGCACTCCGGCGGGGATCTGGAGACCTGTCTTCACTTCGTCGTGAATATACCGGGCGATATTCTCGGCCGACGGGTTCAACTTGTCGAAGGGAGGGAGATCGTTGAGCCACTGATGGTCGAGGCGGTCAATGACAGCATGGACGGCCTTCTTCAGCGCCACGAAATCCACCAACAGGCCGATCTCATCCAGTTCCTCGCCGGTTAACGTCACCTGGCAGCGGTAGTTGTGGCCGTGCACGTTCTCGCACTTGCCGTGGTAATTGCGAAGCGCGTGTCCGGCGGAAAAACTCTCTTCTATGGTTACTTCAAACATAGTCGACTTACACTCGGAAAAACTTCTCCACGTCGCCGCGGCTGGTCGTGAACCGGTAATCCGGCAGACTATCGAAAAATACCTGCCCGTAACGCTGTTTGGTAATGCGGTTATCGAGCAGTACCAGCACGCCGCGATCGGTCTTGCTGCGGATAAGGCGTCCGAAACCCTGTTTTAGGGCGATGGCGGCCTGCGGAATCTGGTAATCGTAAAACGGATTGCCGCCGGCCCTGCGGACGCTCTCGATGCGCGCGTTCACCACCGGATCGTTCGGCACCGCAAAAGGCAACTTATCGATGATAACGCAGCTCAATTGTTCGCCCGGCACATCCACGCCCTGCCAGAAAGACGAAGTCGCAAAAAGCACGGCGTGGGGGGTGGACTGAAACTCTTTGAGCAGGGCGTGGCGCGGCGCAGTGCCCTGTAGCAGCGTGGGGAATTCGATCTCGAGCGACACCTTGTCGTGAACCATCCGCATCTGCTGGTAACTGGTGAAGAGCACGAACGCGCGGCCGCGGCTATGGGCTAGGATCTCGACAACTTCCTCGGCTGCGGCAGAGGAGAAGGCCGGGCTGCGAGGGTCGGGCAGATGCTGCGGCACGTAAAGCAAAGCCTGCTTCTGATAATCGAAGTGTCCCTGCACGATCAAACTTCGCGGACTCCGCATGCCGAGCCGGGACTGGAGAAAATCGAATCCGCCAGCCACGGCCAGAGTCGCGGAAGTCAGAATCACGGTGTCCAGGCGCTCGAACAGGCGTTCGTAAAGAATGCCGGACACGTCGATGGGCGTGGCTTCCAGGTGGCAGCAGCGGCCGCGTCTTTCAATCCAATAAACGAAGCTCTCGTCGTTTTCTTCCAGTAGAAAACGGAGCGCCATGGCAAGCTCCAACGTCCGCCGGTGCAGCGGGATGATTTCGTCCGGCGGCTTGTCGATGAGCTTCAGATGGGCAGCCAGCAAATCGAGCGTGGCCACCAGGTCGGTATACGCTTCCAGATTGGCCTCGCGAAAACTGTCGCGGTTTTCAAACGCGACGCGGCGCTCGACTTCGCCGAACAAGGCGAAGAACTGATTGGTGAGCTCTTCCATGCGCTCGAGAATGCGGTCGAGCTCGACGCTGCCGAATTTTTTCATGCGGCCCACCACGGCCAGATCGCGGCGCAGATCATGGAAGCGGTAGTTGCTGATGGAGACGCCGAAGTATTGGCCGGCGGTGTCTTCGATTTCGTGCGCTTCGTCGAAAACCACGGCGGCGTAATCGGGCAGTACGCCGCCTTCGTCATTCTCGTCTCTCAGGGCCAGGTCGGCGAAAAACAGGTGGTGGTTGACGATGACGATATCGCTTTCGGCGGCGCGCCGGTGCATCGAAGTGAGGAAGCAGCGGTCAAAGTTGGGGCACTTCGAGCCGCTGCAAAGGTCGCCGCGGGCATCGAGCTTGGCCCAAGCCGTGCTCGATTCGGGCAGCCGCGTAATTTCCGCGCGATCGCCGAATTCGGTAGTCTTTTCCCATTCCTGAATGATGCGGAAATCGGCCACTTCTTCCAGGCCGCTGAGCACCGGCGATTTTTCGGCCTCATAAATTTTCTGCCGGCAGGCGTAGTTGTTGCGGCCCTTCATGTAGCAGACTTTGAGCGGCCGCGGGAAATGCCGCTGCAGAAAGGGAACGTCTTTGAAGAAAAGCTGCTCCTGCAGATTCTTGGTGCCGGTGGAGACCACGATGCGCTTGCCGGAGAGCAGAGCGGGAACCAGATAGGCCAGGGTTTTGCCGGTGCCGGTGCCGGCTTCGACGATCAGGTGACGCCGGTCGTGCAGCGCCGATTCGACGGCTTCGGCCATCTCCACCTGCCCCTGCCGGAATTCGTAGTTCGGATGCCATTTCGACAGCGCGCCGTGCCGCGAGAAAAACTGACGCGCGGAAGCCGGAGGAGCCTGGGTGGGCATCGATGATTCGATTCTACCAGGGGTCGGCTAAGCGACCACTGGCACAAGATTTGAATCGATGATGCGTTGGTCGGAAGTGATCAGGCGAAGCCCGCAAACCCGCGCCGTAGCCACAATTGCCCGGTCGCCTGGATCGCGCAAAGGTGGCCCCAGCGCGGCCATCTCCGCAGCGGCATCCAGGGTGAATGGGACGATCTCAAACCCCGGGTCGGATTCCAATACACCAAGAACCTGGTTGGCGTCGGCATCGCGGCGCGAGCCGCCCTTGCCAAAGATCGCGGCGATCTCGAGCAGCGTGATGGCGCTGACGCCGACCGGTTCACGCCGGCGGACTGCGTCGGCCAGAACTCGCGCTTGTTCTCGCGAAAGCTTCTTCGGAGCGACAAGCCATCGAACGACAATGTGCGTGTCGATAAGAAACCGCAGGATCAAATCTCCTCTCGGTCAGTCGAATCGGTGAGGCGAATGCACTACTTCCCAAAGCTCGGAAGTGTCCGCCATGAGAAGATCGTCGTCGACAATCACCTTTCCGGCCAAGGAACCTGCCGGATTCTTCCATGCGGTGCGATGCGCCGGCCGCACGGTTGCGAGCGGTTTGCCCCGCTTGGTGATCGTGATGGAACCGCCGCGCTCTCCGATCTCGTTCAGCAGGGACAGGCACTTGGCTTTGAACTCGGTAACGTTCACGATCGTGTGCTTCATACTTTCACGATAGCACGCCGAAATGGTCATCTGACCAGCACGAAAAGCTGGTGGCCGATCGCTCTTCTTCAATCCAGCCAACCGGCTGAGCAGCGCATTTCCGTTTGCGGCACCGCTCCATAGCGGCGTTCGCGGCCGTGAAAACTCGCGTACGGCGGCGGCCAGATCTTGCGGGCCGAAATCGGGCCACATGGCGCGGCTGAAAACCAGCTCGGCGTAGGCGCTCTCCCACAACAGGAAATCGCTCAAGCGGCGTTCGCCGCCGGTGCGGATCAATAGGTCGACGGGCGGACCGAGGCACTGGTCGAGGCCGGCGCGGGAAAGCTCGCTGGAAGACTCGGAAGCGTCGCGCGCCGCCGCCAGAATCGCCTCCCGCCCGGAATAGTCGAGTGCCACCCGAAGCCACAGCCTGGAGCCCCGCGCGGTGGCCGCTTCGCTGGCGGCAATGGCGGCTACCAGCGGCCGCGGCAACCGGTCGCGGCGCCCGATGGCTTCCACGCGCACGCCTTCGGCCACGCACCGCGGCGTCTCGGTCTCCAGGTACCAGGCTGCCAGGTGCATCAACGCCTTCACTTCGGCCGGCGGCCGGCTCCAGTTGTCGCTCGAAAAAGCGAACAGGGTCAGGATGCCGATCCCGCTCGCTGGAGCCGCCTCAACGATCCGCCGAGCCGTTTCGAGGCCGGCGCGGTGGCCGGCCACTCGCGGCAGTCCCCGCGCCAGCGCCCAGCGGCCGTTGCCATCCATGATGATCGCCGCATGCAAAGTATTTTGCAAATTAAAGTATTCGGGCATGAATTGACCTATTTCGAATGGCCCCCGCGGAAATCAATGCTCGCGCATCGCCTGAATCAGCGCTTCCATATGATCGAGATAGCGGGCCAACGCTTTCCGCCCCGGCGCACTCAGCCGGTATTCGGTTTTGGGCACCCGGCCCTCGAAGGACTTGGCGCATTGAATATATCCGGCTTCTTCCAGCTTCCGGGCGTGCACGCTGAGGTTGCCGTCGCTCGCATCCAGCAGTTTCTTGAGGTCGCTGAAAGTGAGCGACGGATTGACGGAAAGGGCGCTCAGAATCCCCAGCCGCAGCCGGTCGTGGATCAGGCGGTCGAGCTTGGGTGTACTGCCCGCCGCTTCGATTACGGTGGGGACTGCCGCTTTGCGTTCGCGCGGCTTTCGAGCCGCATTGTCTTTAGCCGCCATATTTCACCGTGATAATGGTTCCGAATACGATGTGCAATCCGCCAAAGCCGGCCGCCAGCAGCACGTCCGAAGGCACGCCGCGGGCGAACAGCGCGGCCGATCCGGCCAGCATAAAACACGCGCCCATCAGCGGAACCGCTTTTACCGATGCCGCGCCGCCGGCGATCACCGCCGCGCCATAGAGCAGCAGCCAGACGCCCGGCAGCAGTGCGCTGAACCCGGCGTGGTATAGCGCGCCGGTCAGCACCCCGCCGGCCGCCATGGCGGGCGCGAATCCTGCCACGAACTTTCGCCCCGGCCCGTGAAAAAGCGGCGCCTTGGCGCGCCGGCTCTTCCAGTAGGCGCCCGCGGTCCCGATCGCCACCGCCGCCACCGCCGCTAAAACCCATACCGAAAGCCACGCGCCGGGCGTGGTTTGCCCTTCCGCCAGCCATGCCGCCGCCAGCGCGGTCGAGCCCATCAGCACTCCGCCCAAACCCGGCACGGCGGTGAATTCTCCCGCCCGCTCCATGGTGCGCCGAATGTACCGCAGGTTGTCCATGGCGTAAGCGTCCAGCGCCACCGGCTTCTGTCCCGATCGGGTCATGTTCTCAGCATAACGCGGCTTTCCAATGAAATTCAAGTACTTTCCGTCGCAAAGGAGTACCAGGGAAATGCAAGCCCGGCCCCGGGGGAATTTGGGGCTCTTTACGAGTGGCCGATCGAGGAATTGGCACAGTTTCGGAGTGCGGTAATCCAGAGACAACGGATATTGGCGGTAGCTTAAGCTGCCGTACGGCTTAGGCCTCAGGCCACCGGAAGCGCGGTTAATCCTCGGATGGTTCGGAATCGGACTGTCCGTCGTGCGGTTGCTCCCACCGCTCGTGGCGAACTTCATTGAGAATCTCATTTCCCTGGCCGGAGTGAAATTCCTCGTCGAGCCGGCGTAAGGCTACGCTAACCACGTCGCGATGACGGATCTCGACGTCCGGTTGCTTCCCGGAAAACTCAAGCCACAGCTTGTGTATCCGTTCAACGTCCTCCGGCCAGAGTCGAGCCGGGTGCTGGCCGAAGATGTAGAACCGCGACTTCGTGGAATCCGCGAGGAGGATCTCCAGCGTGAGCGGGTGGCGCGGCGCCGCCAGGGACTCCCATTGCTTCTCCAATGCCCTGGCCTGTTCTCCAGCATTTCGGAACTGCGGCGATTGATAAAGGACAACATGCCCCGATTTCAACTTGTTCGCCGTCTGGACGATCGCCACCCACGGGCTTGTGCCCGCTACCGCCAGTAACTCCACATGTTTTCCCGCCTTTTCCGCCACCGAAACAACTTTGCTGAATACCTCAATTTCTCGTGGTCCAAAGATTTGGTCGTACTTCAAATCATGCTCGCCGGAGCCCGCCGGAGTCGCGAGGTGGATGGAAAGCACGACCACGTCCTCCTTGTTGGTGTCCGTACCCGCCAAAGTCTTCTCCAGATGGCCCAGATGATTGGGATTACGGACCGCCACGAGTACGTTGCCAGGACGCGCCTGCACTGTTTCGGCCGACACTTCCTCACTCGGCTTCAGCCGGAATTCCTCCATTTCCGCGCTCCCCGTGCCGCGATGGCGCCGATTGGATCTCTCGGATAACTCGAAAGCCGTGAAGAATATCAGAGTGAACGCCATTCCCGAGACGGTCGCAACCTTCTTTGTGAGGACGTTGATCGTCGCGAGCGCAAACAATGCGAGCGTGATCAGGGCCAGTCCGATCGGCCACTCCACACTGCCGATCCGTACGTTGAGAGGAACCTTCCAGGCTCGGGCCGCGGGCTGCTTGAACCGCAAGACGATCACGGCGAGCGCCTTCATCGCGAAACTCCAGACAACCCCAAAGGCGTACGCTTCCCCCAGGAGCGTCACGTCCCCACGGCTAATCACAATCGTGAGCAACTGCAGGCCCACGATCAGATTGATGATATGATTCGTGGTGCCGAACTTCGGATGCGGTACGCGGAAGAACTTCGGGAGAACTCCATCCTCGGCAACCCGGTTAAGCACCCCATTCGAACCGATGATGGCTGTATTCACCGCGCCGGCCAGGACCAAGGTGCCCACCAGAACCACGAAGGCGTGAAACAACAAACGCAGACCGTAGGGGCCGGCCAGAAACATGGATAGCCCCCCAATCAAATTATCCAGGTACCTGGCTCTTTGGGCGTCCGGGATGAGCATGACGGCGAAAAACGAGACCAGGGAAGTAAACAGCAGGCTGTACAGAAAGATCACAAAGCCGGCGCGTTTGAGGTTCCTCAGCTTGGGCGCTTCGATTTCGCGGTTTACTTGCGCCAGACTTTCTTCGCCACTCATCGCCAGCAGCGAATGCCCGAGCCCGACCAAAATCGCGATGAACGTGATTTGCGGCGCCGCCGTCCCTTTCAACCATCCCAACGCGTCTGGACCGAAGTTCAGGTTCTCGTGTGTGGGCAGCGGGACCGGCCGAAAACCTTTGACAAATATCGTGATCACGCACCACGCGATCAAAACGACAACCATCACGGTTGTGATCTGCATGATCCGAAGCGCGTTTTCACTCGATTCGCGAATGCCGACGATGTTCTTGCGCCAGAAATACAGAGTCACAAGAACCGCAAATCCCGCCGCGAACACTGGCGGGTTTAAGTGGCTCCCAGTGAACTGAAAATGGTCTTCGGTTTCGTTGAGCAGCCCTGCCAGGTACAGCCCCGCGCTTACTGCGCTGATTGGGCCGGTCAGAACATAATCGAACATCAGGGCCGAGACGGAAAACTTCGCCAAAGTCCCGCCCATGGCCTCGTGGACAACCTTATAAACACCTCCCCGCACGAACATGCTGCAGCTCTCGATGTAGATCGCCCGAACCGCGTAGGAAAACAGCATGATCGAGAGAATGAACCACGGGGCGGACTTTCCGATGGCTGTTTCGGCGATGCCCCCGGCGTAATAGGCCGAGGAGGCAAGGTCGCTTAACACGATGGCGGCCGCCCTCCAGAACGAGATGAACGAGAGCATCACGGTGGTGGCCACAACGACCTTCACCGCTCTGGAAGGCTGAGGGCCGGAACCGTCGGAAGGGGTCACCGAAACACTCCTCGCTATAGCTTAGAACGGATTCGTGACTGGGGACTGGAGATAGGCGATTTTCACAGGGCGGAGCGCGGCGGTTCGGCTATGCATGCGCCGTGGGCGCGAACGTATTATTATAGGCGGCCAAATCCCGTAATTAGGGCGGGGCGGGACGGTCCAGACAGTTCAGTCTGTCCCGGACGCTGTCCGGATGCCCAAAGCGGGCCGCATGAGAGGCGGCTTGCAGGCGAAAACGCCTGCTCCACGAAAGCAGCCGGGCGGGGACAACCCTGAGTTCGTGTCCGCGCTGCAGGGCGCCGCGGTTTACTGTCCGGGTTCCCCATCGGCTCAGCTTGGCTCACTGCGCCGGCGGGAGCGCGATATTCCCGGCCACGTACAGCGTGATGGCGATTCTGCCGGAGTCTTCCGGGCGATGATACTCGAACGCGCCGCTGGCCCCTCGCGCCTGAGTGCTTCTGAGCGGAACCTCGGTGTTGCCCACCTTGAGGCGCACGCCTTCGAGAGTTACGTGCATCGGCTCGCCGTTGCCGCCTGGCCCGCTGGCGTAATTTGCCTGGCCCGACGCTTTGGAGCCGGCTTTGGCTACGATCGTGCCGCCCACCTTGATGTCACCGGCAAGCACAAAGGCGATCGGGCCGGCGTTTTGCGCCGTCTTGGAACTTAAGTCTTCGACCGAGATCAGCGAAACCGGCGTTCCTTCGCGCAGAATCGGCAGAGACGGCGCCGCTGCTATTTTCGGCACGTGGGTGGTTAGCTTGCGGTAGACGAACTCTTGCAGCAAATGGGCGGACGCTCTGCCGCCGAAACCGAGCAGGACGTTATGAAAGAGCCGCAGCCCAGTGCGTGAGCTGGCCGGATAGTACAGGGTCGAGATCTCGCCGGACGCCAGACCGCCCACAACGTCGGAATAGTCGGGCTGCCAGCGCCCGTTATCGCCCTTGCAGACGAATGCCGTGGCGATGGCATAGAGGAAGCGCGAGCTAAACGTGCCGGTGCCCTTGTAGAAATAACGAGGGTCCTGGTGAAACACCGACTGCGTTACTACGTGGCCAATCATGACGCCGCTGACGCGATCGGCGAGCTGGGCCCCAAAACGCTTCCCATAGCCTTCCATTCCCTGGCCGAATTCGGGATAACTATTCCGCGCCTGCTCAATTCCGGCGCCGATGGCGCTGCCCAAGATGGGAACCGGGTCGATAATGTCTCTCCAGCCGAGCTGAAATTTCTGCGCGGCGGTGAGCGGAGCCGCATTCGGTTCATAACTGACGAAGAAATTTGGAAACACGCCGAGAAGGCGCTGCTTCTCTTCGGTTTTTACTTGCGCCACCGCCAATTCGTGCGGCGAGAGACCGACATCCACCTTGCTGGACGCGGGCGCCACCTGCAGGACGACGGGCGGCAACGGTGGATTCTCGCCCGAAACTACGACGGCGTCCGTCGCCTTCCATTCCGCGAAGCCACCGGCCGCGACCGTAATCGCGTACGTTCCCGGTTCCACGGCGGAGAAGCGGAAAGATCCGACCTCGTCCGTGATGGTGGTACGTTTGCCGGCGGAAGAGGCGGTCTCCAATGTGACAACCGCGGCCACTACCACCGATCCGGACGCGTCTGTCACAGTGCCGTGGATGGTTCCGGGCGCCTGCTGCGCCGGCGCTTCCCGCGACTGATCCTGGGCGAATGCCAGTCCGCCAACCAGGATCCAAAGGGCCGCCACGGCAATCGCCAACGGAGGGAACCGAACCGTCGTCCGAGGTACGTTCATCGGAGTTCTTGACGTTCCTATTTCGGCTCTGCCACTGGGTCGCCGCGCTCGACGTAGTTCTTCAAGCGCTTCACCTGTTCGGTTAGGACGCCGTTTACCGTTGCCGCCCACGTATTCATACCGTTCGGCACGATTCCTCCCGTAAAAGTCCAGTATCGCGTATAACTCGCGGGATCTGCGATGCACTCATTTTGGCGGCCTGCCGTGATCCAGGCACAACGCGACTAACTCGGAGACATTCGCTTCGCCCACACACATGACCGTATCGGCGCCGCCCCAATAGATCTTCACGGTTCCATCGGACTCGGCAACGGCTCCGCAGGTAAACACGACGTTGTGGACATAGCCCGTGACTTCCCACGGATCTTCCGGCTGCAAAATCCACGAATCGCCCACCCCGATGATCCGGGCCGGGTTCTTAAGGTCATGGAGAGCGACCCCCAAACGGTAGACCGATCCGTCCATGGTCTGGAAAACACCGTGATATATGGAAAGCCACCCCTGCTCGGTTTTGATCGGCGGCGCGCCCGGACCGATCTTCATTTCATCCCAGTGGTATGGTTCGGGCCGCATAATCAACTGGGATTCGCCCCAAAATCGTAGATCCGGAGAATAGGAAATCCAGATTGACCAGGGGGCGATTTCCGAATGAGGCCGGTCAAGCCGGACATAGAGGCCGTCGAACCTTTCGGGAAAGATCACTACGTTCCGATAGTCTGCCTCCGTGATGAGAGCAACCCTTTCCACCTGGCGGAAGTCTCTCGTCTTTGCCAGGGCGATCCGGACTCCATTGCGCGAGTAGGCACTGTAAGTGATAAGGTACTCACCATCTATGGGAGTCACTCGCGGGTCCTCGACTCCGAACTGCTCGTAGTCGGCAAAAGGGCCGTCCTGCGCAGGAGTCAGAAAGGGCCCCGGATCGGCGGTGAAGTGGAATCCATCGGGGCTGCGCGCCAAACCAATGATGGACCGCCCCGTGCGCAGATGGGAGCGGAACAACATGATGTATTCGCTCTCATGCTTCACCACCGCTGCGTTGTGAACCGTTTCCACCGGGTAGGGGATCTCGGCCTTGGTGAGGATGGGATTGTGGGGATACCGTCTGACAATGTCCGGCTTCATGGTCGTTTTTTCGCTTCCAGTTCAAAAATGGTGTTATACACTTGTTCGTACGCCACCACCATTGCTTCGCGAGAGAAGCATTGCCGGACTCGCTGGCGGCAGGCGCCGCGATCGATTTCCGAAAGGCGTTGCAGTGCCGCGACGGCCTCGCCGGCGTCGTTGACCAGAAAACCCGTCTGCCCATCCTGGATCACCTCGCGGCAGGATCCGAGGTCCGTGGCGATCACGGGTACGCCGGCGGCATTGGCTTCCGCCAGCACCAACCCGAATCGCTCCGGGATGGTGTTGAGGTGCAACAGGGCGCGGGCACGGGAGAACAGCTCGTTTTTGCCCGGCACGTCCAGCGGCCCGATGTAGCGGATGGTCCGATCCAGGTGCGGTTCCACTTGCTCGCGGAAGTACGTTCGATCCTGAATAATGCCCGCGATGAGCAGGGGCAAGCCGCTCAGGCGGGCAACCTCGATTGCCAGATGGACACCCTTGTCGGGGTGGATCCGGCCGAGGAAGATCAGCTCGTCACCGCCCGATTCCTGCAGCGGATATAAGTCGAGGTCGATGCCGTTATAGACCGTCGCCACATAGTTCAGCCCTGGGGCGCGGTCGGAGTCACTGATGGAGACAAAATATCCGTCACGATACTTCTCATAGACGGGCATGATTCGTGGCGATGAGAATCCGTGGATGGTTGTCAGGACGGGCGTTTTCACCAGCCGCGTGTAGGTGAGTGCCATGAAGTCGTAATGGCTGTGAATAAGGTCGAACTCGCCAGCGTGCTCGAAGGCTTCGGAGATGTGAAGGTATTCGGCCACTTTGGGATCGATGGCGGGATCTTCTTCATACCCCCGGTCGACCACGGCATGCAAGTGAGCGCGGGTAACGGAATCCCGAGTAGCGAACAGAGTCACGTCCCAACCACGCGAGACGAGGCCTTCGGCGATGTTACCGGCAACGGTCTCCCACGCGCCGTATTGCCGGGGCGGCGTTCGCCAGGCTACGGGCGCGAGGATCGCGATTCTCTTAGCTGGCATGGTCAACCTGCAGGCATATCCGGGCTTCCATTCGCGATGGCGATCCGCCGGAATACCAGCCGGCCACCGGGGACGCGAGGTCGTGGTCGAAGCCCGCGGCCACCGCCACGTGCCCGTTGGACACCGCCAGGCCGCGGGAGGGATCGTATGCCCGCCAGCCGATACCCGGCAAATAGACCTCCGCCCAGGCGTGCATGTACGAATCCTGGCGGCCGGCCGATGCGCATTCGTATCCGCTGACGAACCTGGCGGCGATTCCCATCGCGCGGCAAACGTCGCAGAACAGGACGGCCAGGTCGCGGCAGGATCCCTCCTGCGAACGCAACGTTCGGTCCGAGGGCCAGGGAGGACCGTAGGGACGAACCGCCTGGCGGCAGCTTTGAAAGATCTGCCGGCTCAACGCGGTCAGAAACCGGAGTGTGTTAAATTGCGCGGCGGCGGCTGTCGATTGCGCATACTGCTTTACGGAATCGGCCACGTGTCTGTCGTTCCGATAGGGAGCCAGCGCTGCGCAGAGCGGCTCCGGGTACCACAGAGGAAGGTGCAACGCGTTGCCGGTAAGAACGTAATCGAACGGATTCTCGCGAAGCATCTCCACGGTGAACCGGCTCACTACGCTCAACTCGCTGGTGGGCGAATCGAACCACGCGTTGAGGGCGAGGGTGCCGTCCTGATCCAAACATTCCGTTGTGCCGGCGGGAGTCGGAGCGATCTGGAGGTCGAACGCCAGCAGGCTCTGCGCGCTGTTGGTGCGCGGCCGTAGCCGGAAAATGTGAGGCTCCAGGAACACCGGGAAATCGTAGCGATAAATAGTGGAGTGGGTAACGGAAACTTTCATACGAGTTATAGCCACGCCATGCGGGTCGGCCCTTGCCTACTCCATGGCAGCCAGCACTTCCGCCAGCGGGACGGTGGCGAAACCGGTGGCGTGATCCGCCAGGCCGTAGGGAACGATCAGCACGCCATTGTGGACCAGAGCGCCGCACGTATAGACCACGTTGGGCACGTAGCCTTCACGCTCCTTCCGGTTCGGCTTGAGTAAGGGTTCGCGGAGACGGCCGATCACTTTGCTGGGGTCGTCGCGATCCAATAAAAACGCGCCGATCGAGTACTTTCGCATCGGGCCCACACCGTGGCTGAGCACCAGCCACCCGGCGTCGGTTTCGATAGGAGATCCGCAGTTCCCGAGTTGAACCAGTTCCCAGGAAAACACAGGTTTGAGGAGCGCGCTGTACTCATTCCAGAAGTGGACGTTGTCGGAAAACATGAGATAGATGTTCTCGTTGTCCTGGCGGGAGAGCATGGCATATTGTCCGCCGATCTTGCGGGGGAAGATGGCCATGCCTTTGTTTTCGGCGGCCGGACCATTCAAGGTTATGAACCGAAATTGGAGGAAGTCGGAGGTCTCCACCAGTTCCGGCACTACGATCTTTCCATCGTAGGCGGTGAAGGTGGCGTAGTAGATGTGGCTGCCATCGTCGTTCCGAAAACACGCGAAGCGGGCGTCCTCAATGCCGTTGCGCTGGGACGGTGTGACCGGGAAGAGAATGCGGTCGGAGATCTGCTGCTCGGGCCGGAACTGAACCTGGTAGTTGGACCGGGCCAGCATCCAAATCCCCCGGGAAGCTTCCTGATCTTCCGGCGCCATTCCATCCGGCAGGCGGAACTGCTCGGCTTGGAGAGCGGCGCGAAGCTCATCCTGGGCGAACGACTCCCCCAGCCTGTTCATGACCCGGCGCGTGAATTCGCCGCGCAATCCCAGTTCGGAGAGTTTCCGCCCGAACAGCGCCTTTTCGTACACGGGGTTGGGAATCTGGCGCGGCTCGGTGAGGAACCCGGCGGGAGTGAATACTTCGATCCGCTGATTGGCATGGACGATACCGTTGCGAAACGTGATAGAGGAAATGTGCCCTTCCCCGGTGGCGCGCAAGCTGAGAATAAACCGCAACGCGCCGGGCGGCAGATCCGTCTGGTCGGGATGCGGAACTATGGAGGGATTGAACAGGGCAGCGGATTCCAGCGAGTATTCGGCCAGGAAATAGGAGCCGATCAGGAGTTGCCGTTGCTCGGATACGTCGGCATCCGCCGGCACGAACTCGCGGACTTGTCCGAAGCGATCGAGAAATCGGTTGCGGATGTCCCGATGGCGCGCGGAGAATTCGGCCGAGATTTCCTTGACGAGGCGACCGGCCTCCTCTTCTGGAAGCGCAATGATCCGGGCGACGATTCTTCCGACCCGCTCGGAATCGCCCGGACTGAATGGCCGCAGAAGCACACGCGATTGGTCGGGGCTCAGGATGGGCGGCGTACGAGTGACGTGAAGGGCATTGATGGTCATAGTGGTCATTGGCAGGGTCAGGCGCCGATGGCGATCGGTTCTTTGAAGCTCGTCAGCATGTTTTGTGTCAGGCGCATTTCCGCTAGCGAAAGCAGGAAGGCCAGGGTGGACTCCGCTCCCTCGTTCCGATTGACGCGGTCGACATGCAATCCGTCGCCGCAGGCGCCGCTCTCGGGAGAATAGAGTTCCAGACCGAGGTCGTTCCATCCGAGGAACCAATCGAAGGCGCGTTGTGCCTGTTCGTACCACCAGACGTCGGAAGTGGCGCGATAAGCTTCCAGGCAGGCGGAAACCATGGCCTGCGCTTCGATGGGCTGCTGGTCGAAATTGGCGCGCGCACCGCCGCGATGATAGAAACCATTGCTGCCAATCGGCCGAAAGTGACCTTTTTCGGAGATTTGTGCCTCGTTCAGCCAGCGTAAGGCATCCAGGCCGGACTCAAATACCGCCGGCTGCCCGGTGGCGCGTCCGCTCAGAATCAAGGCATGGGCGAGCTTGGCATTGTCGTACGACAGCTCCTCTTCGAACCAGCACCAGTCCGGCTTGGCGTTTTGCCGGAGGAGCTCCATCAGCCTTGCGGTCAGCGTCTCCCGGGTCTGGTTTACCAGGCTGTCGCCCCTCAACCGGCGCAGGTATTCATGGATACCGATCAGGCCGAACGCCCACGCCCGAGGCGAAGTGAATTCCGTCAGGACCGGCAGCGCCAGCGCGAAGAGTTGTCCCGCCATCATCTGGAAGCTGGGGAACGACGAACGTCCCACCCCGACGCCGAGCGCCCATAGGGCCCGGCCCTGACAATCCTCGGATCCCTGGTCGTCGAGCCAGCGGCGGTCGAAACTCAAGTGGTTGTGGAAGCGCTTCGTTTGGCGGTCGAATGCGTGTTGAAGAAAGGCCGCCGACGTGGTCGCCACGCCGCGCACCCGTTCCGCGTCGTCTCCCAGTTCGTCGAGCAGCACCGCCAGTATGAACGCGCGCGCATTGTCGTCGGTGCAATAGCCTTCGGAAAAATTGGGAACGCTGAAGGTGGCGTGCTGGAAGACTCCGGTCGAATCGGTCATCCGCAAGAGATGATCCAACTTCAATGCGGGAAATTCCCGCGGCCTCTGGTCGAGCGTTTTGGTGACCAGGGATTTTCGGGAAGGCGCGGCCCCCTGCAGCCGCGACAACTCAAACGATCGCATGTAGAGCTGCGCGACGTTGCTCCAAACCATCTCACGACCCATCCGATAGGCGTTTTTGCGCATCGCATGCCGGCGCGTATCGTCCCGCAGCAAGCCCATTACCTCGCGGGCGATCGCCTGCGCGTCGCCGAATGGAACCAGAACCCCGCGGTCTTCCGCCAACAGTTCCGCGGCATGCCAGTACGGCGTGGAAACCACTGCCTTGCCGGCGCCAAACGTGTAGGCCAGCGTGCCCGAGGTGCTCTGCGCTTCGTTCAAGTAAGGCGTGAGGTAAAGGTCCGCCGCGCCGATGAATTCCTTCAGGTTCTCGAGGTCCACAAAATCGTTGTAGAAGATGACGTTCTTTTCGATCTTGTTCTTCTTGGCCAGCATTTCCAGGCTGACCCGGTAGGCCTCGCCGTGCTCGCGCAATTCGTTCGGATGCGTGGCGCCCAGAACGATGTAAACCACGTCGGGGAACGCCTCCAGAATCTGCGGCAGCGCCTTGAGCACATACTCGATGCCCTTGTTGGGAGAAAGCAGGCCAAAGGTGAGTAGCACCACCTTTCCTTCCACCCCAAACTGGTCCTTAAAATAAGTCGGATCGACGAACCCCATATCGGGAATCCCGTGCGCGATCAAGTCGATCTTCGCGGAGGGCGCGTTGTAGACGTCCTGCAGCATCTGCCTGCCGCGTTCCGTCATGACAACCAGCCGGGTCGAAAGCGAGATCAGCTCCTGCATGACGCGCCGCTGGTCCATTCTCGGCTCGCGCAGAACGGTGTGAAGCGTGGTAACCACCGGCATTCTCAATTCCCGCAGAAACGCCAGGATATGGCCGCCGGCGGGTCCGCCGAAAATGCCGAACTCGTGCTGCAAACAGACCACGTCCACGTTGCTGATGTTGAGAAAGTCGGCGGCGCGTAAATAGGACGACAGGTCCTGCTCCTCAATCTCGAAGCGAACCACCTCCGGGTAATCGTAGCCACCCTTGATGTCGTTGACGGACACCGAGAAACACTGGCTATTGGGGTGCGCCGTCGCGACCGCGGCAAGCAGGTCGGAGGTGAAGGTGGCGATGCCGCACTTGCGCGGCAGGTGGTCGCCGACAAAAGCGATTTTGCGGACTTTAGAAGTTTCTTTCATATAGCATTCCGTGGCTGCCAGGCAAGACTCCGTATGGCTTCACTCCGTCCGATTCTCCGGCGGCGCGACAAGCGGAAAATGAAGTGGATCCCTCAGGTTTTGCAGTTCCCGGTAGTAATAAATTGGGGAAGGTTGCCTCCCTTTTAGCTTCAGCGCCTTCAGAAACTCGATCTCCTCTTCGGTGACATCGCCGCTCAAAGACGCGTTCTTCAGGAATTGCTCAAGCCCCGGCTCCATGGCGAGGGGCCGTTGTTCCTGTTCGGTGAATTCAAATCGTTTCAGACTGCCTGCCGTGAGCCGGCGATTTAGAACGACTTCAATGGCGAAAGTCTTGAGGTCGATATCCCAGGAGTCGATTAGCGGATCCAGGAACGAGGCGCAGTTGTCCACGGAAATGTTAAAGACGTCCGTATCCAGGAACTCGATAGTGGCAACGCGCATTTGCTCATAGCTGCGGCCGCTGAGTTCGGCAATCAGGCGCAGCCACTCTTCACTCCGCAACTCTTCTTTGGCAACTCCCTGGGCGGCATCGAGAAGCTTTTGAGTGACCAGGCGCTCGAGTTCCCCAAACGGTTCTTTCTCAAAAATCCTACCCACCTCGCTTTGCCTGGCCCGATCGCATTTGCGCAAGACCAGCTCGCGACACTCTTTGAACAAAGGCCGCGTGGTCTCCGCTATTTTCTTCCTCAATTCCTCCTTACGCTGCACCTCCGCCATGTTGGAAAGCTCGCCGCTCGGGAGCCCTAATGCTGCGCCGATCTTCTCGTAGATATCCGTGCGGCCGGGAGCGGGAGGCGCTTTCTTCCGCGCCAAAAGTTGCGAGATGTACGATTCGGTCACTTGAGCCGCGACCGCGAGATCTTTTTGCTCAAGGCCGAGTTCCTTCAGGCGGTGCTTGATCAGGAGGGAAACGTCCACGGAGGTCCAACGTGCCTTTCTTAACTTATTTCGGTTAATATACACCGCTATTCTGGCACAATTTGGCTTGACAATCAAGTGTAGTTAACCGATAATAGTTAATGGCTGAGCACTCCTGCCCACTCGCGGATCCTCTGAACTAAGTCAGGCGATCCGATCCCCGTTTCCCTTAGGTCACCCGGACAAACCGATCCTGTCGCGCCGTCCAGCTACGGACTGCGCCAGTTCATGGCCGGAGAGGATTAGACATGTCTGTTTTCATCGAATTGCCGTGCCCACCGGAAGCGTGGGCGCCGCCTGCCGCAACGCCGCTCAACGAAGCGGTGCGGCAAACGCGGGTCGCCAAGCGAGGACGAACCCAAGTTTCGGCCATGTCATAACTCCAGGATCATTATGAACGATCGAACGGCTGTTCCTCAATTCCGTGAAGGCGACCCGGTTGTGCTGGCCAACGGCACCTATCAGGGCACTCCCGGCGTGTTTCTGCGCCTGAGACAGGACGTCAACTGGGCGGACATCACGGAGCGCGATGGCGGCGTCCGCGAGCACCCCGTGGTGTGGCTCTCCCACGCCGCGGGCGCGGGTTCCGTGAACTGACGATCCAAATGAGGCACACCATGACTGACACCATCGCACCGGGGAACATCTTCGTCGAAGAAGGCGCGCATCTGCCGGACTCCCTGCTGCTCCGGAGGGAGCCTCATTCGAGCGGGTGGGCCGCGGTCCAAAATGCCCGCTCCACCTTCGAGAAGGAAGTTCCGGCAGCCGGATGGACTTTCTTTTTCATGGCCGGAGAGATCAAGGCCACGGTCTTCGGATTCGATAAGCAGAAGATGCGGGGCGCCGCGTTGGAGCGGCTCATCAAGAGCGTGAAATTGCAGAAATGTAACAGTATCGAGATTACCCAGGTGAAGGATAACTCGTTCCTGAAAGTGCCCTATGTAAGCGTTTCCGCTCACCCGCGGCATCTTCAGAAGGGCCTGGTTTTCTCTGGGCAGGGGTAGCAGCGAGTTGCCGGACAGTTTTCAGAGACTCAATCTAACGGAGACAGCATGACAAATATTCGACCCTTATACGACCGCATCGTGGTAAAGCGGATCGAGGAAGAAGAGACCACGCGCAGCGGCATTGTCATCCCCGACTCGGCTAAGGAAAAGCCCCAGCAAGGCGAAGTGATGGCTGTCGGCAAAGGCAAACGCCTCGACGACGGCAAGATGGTTGCCCTCGATGTTAAAGTCGGCGACCGCATCCTTTTTGGCAAGTACTCCGGCAGCGAGACCAAACTGGATGGCACTGAGTACATCATCATGCGCGAGGATGATGTCCTCGGAATTCTGGACATGGCTGCCCAGGCGCTCTTGAAGGCGAGCTAATTCAAATCCGAATAACGAGGAAATATTTATGGCAAAAGACATTACTTATAGCGACCATTGCCGGCAAGCGATTCTGCGCGGCGTGAACCAGCTCGCCGACACGGTAAAGGTGACGCTGGGACCGCGGGGACGCAACGTCGTTCTCGAGAAAAAATTCGGCGGGCCGACCATCACCAAGGACGGTGTGACGGTGGCCAAGGAGATCGAGCTGCAGGACCCGCTCGAGAATATGGGCGCCCGGATGGTGCGCGAAGTGGCCTCGAAGACTTCCGACGTCGCCGGCGATGGCACCACCACGGCTACGATTCTGGCCCAGGCAATCTTCCGCGAGGGCGTCAAAGCGGTGACGGCGGGCGCCAACCCGATGGCCACCAAGCGCGGCATCGATAAAGCGGTCGCGGTAGCCGTTGAGGAACTCCAGAAGCTCTCCAAGCCCGTGTCCGGAGACATGATTGCGCAGGTTGGCAGCATTTCCGCCAACTGCGATCCCACCATCGGCAACATCATTGCCGAGGCAATGAAGAAGGTCGGTAAGGACGGTGTGATCACGGTCGAGGAATCCAAGACCATGACTACCGAGTTGCAGACCGTGGATGGCATGCAATTCGACCGCGGCTACCTCTCACCGTACTTTGTCAGCGACGCCGAGCGCATGGAGTGCGTCTTCGAGGATCCCTACATTCTCATTCACGACAAAAAGATCGGCAACATGAAGGACCTGCTGCCGGTTCTGGAGCAGATCGCCCGCGCGGGCAAGCCGCTGTTGGTGATCGCCGAGGATGTGGAAGGCGAAGCGCTGGCCACACTCGTAGTGAACAAGCTGCGCGGCACGCTGAGTGCTTGCGCCGTGAAGGCCCCCGGCTTCGGCGACCGCCGCAAGGCCATGCTGGAGGATCTCTCGATCCTGACCGGCGGCAAAGCCATCATGGAAGAGACCGGCATCAAGCTGGAGGGCGTCAAGTTGGAGGACCTGGGCCGCGCCAAACGTGTCACCGTGAACAAGGACGACACCACCATCATCGACGGCGCCGGAGTGCCGAAGGCCATCGAGGGCCGGATTAAGCAGCTCCGTGCCCAGATCGAAGAGACGACTTCGGACTACGACCGCGAGAAACTGCAGGAGCGGCTGGCCAAGCTCGCCGGCGGCGTGGCCATCATCAAAGTCGGCGCCGCCACCGAGACCGAGATGAAGGAGAAAAAGGCTCGCGTGGAAGACGCCCTGCACGCCACCCGCGCAGCCGTCGAGGAAGGCATCGTGCCGGGCGGCGGCGTTGCGCTGCTGCGGGCATCCATCGCGCTGCAGAAACTGACACTCGCTGGCGACGAGCAGTTCGGCGTAACCATCGTGCGTCGCGCGTGCGAAGAGCCGGTACGGCAGATCGTGCGCAACTGCGACAGCGAGAGCGCCGTGGTGGTCGAGAAGATCAAGGCCCACCCGGATCCCAACTTCGGTTTCAACGCCGCCACCGAGCAGTATGAAGACCTGGTGAAGGCCGGCGTGATCGACCCCACCAAGGTAACCCGCACGGCTTTGCAGAATGCCGCTTCCATCGCCTCCCTAATGCTCACCACCGAGGCCACCATCTGCGAGGCTGTCGAGGAAGTGGAAGCGTAGACGCTTCGATGGCGGCGCGGTAAAGGACAAAGGATGAACAAAAGACTACTGAAGCGGCACAAGCGCCAGGTGTCCCGCGCCAAAGAACGGGTCAGGCTGTCGGAGCCCGATGTGAGAACGCCGGAACAAGTAAAGGCAGCGCGAGAGGCGAGCCGCGCTGCCCCCGGCCTGCGCAACGACCCCCACGCAAATTACTCCAATCCGCCCGTCCGAAACAGCGCCGGCCTGGCCGCGGACGGCACAGCGAAAGTGGACGGTTAGCGCCATGATCCACAGCGCAGCCCGCCTGTTTTCCACCCGCTGTCCCTATTGCAGATCGATCGAGTTTCGAAGCGTAGGTTTCCGAAACGCCGTCGAGAAAGCCATCCATTGGCTTTTTCAACCCTACCGCTGCTCCCTCTGTGGCCGCCACTTTTTCCTGTTGCGCTGGCAAGCTCCGTTGGGGGGCGCCGCGTAAGGCTGCATCCGTTCGGCAAATGGGACGAGATTCCTGACAACTATCGCCGGAGTTTGCGGAGAGCGCGGCATTACCTTCGACTCCTAACGGGCAGCCTGCGGCGCAGACCTGGCGGCGGGATTTGAAAAAGATACGTGAGGCGTTGAAACCGCAACCCATGTTTCTCTTTTCGCTATAGTCGAAAGGAGCCTTTCGTATGCGGACGATCCGAAAATTTGTGCTGCGGGGATGCCTCGCTCTGGTGAGTCTGACGGTCTCGATCTATGTCGCTGACGACCTCTGGGCGCGGTTCCGGGGGCGGCCGGTCGAACGGATAAGAGTCGGTCGTTTATACGCCGCGGTGAACCACTGGAATGAGGTAGAGTACTCGGTCGGCACACCGGTCGTCGAAACGTGCGTCGACGCGCTTATGCCGCATTTCGGCTACACTCCGTGTTGGTACCTGCGGCGGCACACCATCCAACAAGTCGGTCCATGAGCGAGGCCGTTATTCAGTGTCGGCGAGTTAGGCGTATGGCAATACCGCTGCCGGTCTTACTTACCGATTTCACCGATATGCGCGATCGTGTCGCCCTTCTTTAGCGACGGCACCGCGCCGATGTAAAGCACGACGCCTGCGATCGGAGACGTCGCGTCCCAAACCTTCCTGCCGAAATAGTCGGTGACGTAGCCGATCTTCATGCCCTGAGACACGTACGCCTCCGGACCCACCAGCGGATAGAAAACGCCATCCAGTTCGCTCGTCACAATGGAAACCCGCGAGAGCCACAGCGGATGTTCCACGGGGGAGACCGGGCCGGACAGCATTTTCAAGTGCCGCGCCACCTTCCAGCAGCCCTGAATCAACGAATCGACGTCGGCCGCATCGCTCACGCCGGCATGGCCCGCTTCGGCTGTGACGCAAGGTTTGCCGAGCCCCGCCGCGAAGCGTGTGAGGGTGACGGCGCCGCCCGGCGCAACCGGGGTGCGGAAGTCTTGCAGGATGATGTGGTCGAGCCCGAAGGCCAGTACCAAGGCGCGGGACGCCGCGTCCTGCGCTTCTTTTCCGGTGGCGGCCAAGTAGGAGTAGCGCCGCAGGTTTTCGTCCAGATCGCCGCCGTGCAGGTCGATCAGGTAATCGCACTTCTCCACCACCTGCTTGGCGATGGCCCACGATACGCGCTCGGTCTGCGTGCCGTCCGGCCTGCCAGGATAGAAGCGGTTCATGTTCTTGCCATCCACCGGATTTAAGTGCGGGACCTTTTGCGCGAACGATGGCACATTGATCAGCGGCAGGATGATCAGTGTTCCCGAGAGTTCCGCCGGATCGGCGGCCTGGGCCAGTTTCTGGAGCGCAAGGATGGACGCGTACTCGGTGCCGTGAGATCCGGCCACCAAGGCGAGCACAGGCCCGGGTCTGGCGCCGTTGACCACGATCGCCGGTATGCTCGCGGCCGCATCCACACCCGCCGGCACGGCGATATAGCCGGTGGCCTTCTGCCCGCTGCGCGCGGTCGCGGAGCCAACCGTGAAATCGGTGGCCCCCACAAGAAACGGCAGCAATACTGCCATTAGAATTGTTCGTATCGTTGTTCGTATCATGGCCGCCCATTCTACCAGCGATATGTTCTATGAAACAGCCCGTGGCAGTTGGTCCAAAATGGAGATTCCTGGCAGTGGATGGAGAACGCCGCCACGAGGCCAGGCCGTTCCCTAAGCAGGGATCGAATACGCCAGCGCCCAATATCGGCGAGAGGATTCGAAATGAAAGAACACCATCCGAAAGAAGACGCTATCGAAACATCGCGGCGCGATCTGCTACGCTTCGCGTCGCTCGCCTCCCTCGGCGTCGGACTGTCACCCGCCGCCGGGCAGCCGCAGCCACCGGCTGAGACACCGGCCGAGACCATGGCCGGCGTGAAATTCGAGCCCAAAGACAAAGTACGCGTGGGCTTCGTCGGTATGGGCGGCCGGGGGAGCTCGTTGCTCACAAATTTTTCCGCCGTGGAGAATGTCGAGGTGGTGGCCCTCTGCGACATCGTCAAGGAGAAATGCGCTCGCGGCCAGGCGGCGGTGGCCAGGGGGCAGACGAGTCCCGTCGAAGTATATGCTGGCAGCGACCACGCGTTCGAGGGGCTGGCCAAACGCGACGATATCGATTTGGCGATCGTTGCGACCTCCTGGGACTTCCACGTCCCGGTATCCACGTTCTGGATGAAGCAGGGCAAGCATGTGGGAGTGGAAGTGCCGGCTGCGCGAACGCTGGCGGACTGCTGGGACCTCGTCCACACCTCCGAGAAGACCCGCCGCCACTGTGTGCAGCTCGAGAACTGCTGTTACGGATATAACGAGATGCTGGTCAACCGCATGGCGCACGCCGGCGTATTCGGCGAGTTGCTCCATGGCGGGGCCGCCTACCTGCACGACCTGCGCAGTCTGCTGTTCTCCAACCAGGGGGAGGGACTCTGGCGCCGTTTCGAGCATCTCAACCGCAACGGAAACCTCTATCCGACCCACGGCCTGGGTCCGGTTGCTTTCTACATGGACATCAACCGCGGCGACCGGTTCGAGTACATGGTCTCGATGAGTTCCATGTCCGCATCGCTGGCTTTTTACCGCGACACGCACATCCCCGGCGGCGATCCGCGCCGCAAAGAGACCTATGCGTGTGGCGATCAGAACACCAGCCTCATCAAGACCTCGAAGGGACGCCTGATCCGGCTGGAGCATAACGTCACCAGCCCGTCGCCCTACGACCGCATCAACCTGATTGCCGGCACGAAAGGAATTTTCAAGGATTATCCTCCCCGCATCTACATCGACGGCCACGGAAGCGAAGACTGGAGTCCCATCGATCCGTACAAACAGGAGTTCGAACCACCGATCTGGGCGAAGCTGGGAGAGATTGCCGCGAAACTCGGCGGCCACGGCGGAATGGACTTCATCGAGTGCTACCGCCTGGTGCAGTGCATGCGCGAAGGGACGGCGCCGGACATCGATGTCTACGACGCGGCCGCCTGGAGCGCCCCGGGACCGCTGAGCGAAATGTCCATCGCCAAAGGCAGCGCCCCTTTCCCGTTCCCGGACTTCACTCGCGGGCGCTGGCAGGACGCGCGGGCCTGAGTCACAGTGGTGCCGGACAAAACGAATGCCGTGAAAACCGGGCGCAACGCGTTCATGCTTTCGTTGCTCACAAGCCGCGGCAGCACGACATCACAGCGACCATCTCCGCCGCGGTGGGGCGGCGGTGGGGACAGGCGGCGGTGGGGACAGACGGAACGTTTTCTAAGAACTTTGTATCGCCGAACGTTCCGTCTGTCCCCACGTTCCCGATCTTCCCCTTAATCAGCAAGCGTCTTCCATTCTGCCCATCCACCCGACGGCAGTGTGCTTCCAGGCACCAGATCAAAGACGATAGGCAGAAAAGAATCTGGGAACTGATAAACGTAGGCAAATACCGTGCGGTACCGAGTATTGGCCCGATCAAGGTGGCGCATCGGATCGCTGTAGACAAGTTGCCCAATCAGAAATACCATCAATCTCGCGTCCAAGTCCCGACGGACGACTTTCTCCTCAACGGTAATCATTTCCCCCGATTGATGAGGATGGCCCCCGTCGGGGAAGAGAAGAGGGGAAGGTGCGTTTTTGAAGGTTATAATCTCGTCTCTGTAAAGTTGGAGCCTTTCGGTGACAATGTCGTTGGCGCACGAAATATCACACACCAGCAACTCGGTATAGGAACTGAGAAGGGCTCCAGGATAGTTGCCGAGGTTTCTGACCCGCAAAGAAACCTTTGTGCAAACCGATCCACGCGCGCTTATCATGATTGGATCAGATTGGATGCCATGCGGATCAACGCTGATCCATGGTCGAGTGCCGCTTTCCATCTGCTTCAACTGTTTGTCCATCACGCTCCATTGCTTTCGCGTGACCAAATACTGAAAGATAGCAACAACCGCGATAACCCCCGTAAAGAGAACAATCCGCCAATCTTCAGAAGGTTTCCCATTGCCGTCCTTCTCGGAATTATTGCGGACTGTTTGTGGCAGATTAGTCTTTCGTGCAGTACCGACAGCAGACGTATAGCTTTCGAGGTTATTAGCCTTGGTATCTATGCTGTCGGTATGGGATTGCTTGTTTTGACTGGATTTCGGTGGAGTTGGGGATGGCGGCTCTGGTGGCTGTGGAACTTGGAGCAGTATGGCAACGATAATCGGAACGGTAGATATTAGCACACGTTTCACTTATCTTGGTTTTGGCTTGCGTCCCGGCACATTCGGATTACCGAGCTTCCGCATGATGCCCTATGTCAAGTATATTATTACCAATTGCAGCGCCCCGCCCAACAAAAAAGCCCAGCCGCTTTGGGCTAGCCTCGATTTCCACGGGAGCCGTGCGGGACAGACTGAAGCGACACCGAAGCAAATCCTCGCTCTGGGACACTCGCCTCCATCCCAACGCCGATTTTAGGCGGTTGCGGCGCCGTTTACAGCGATCCATCACCATAGCGACCTCCGCGGCTGCCGCAGAAATCCATTCTGCGGCGCGCGAAAAGTGGCCGGACGGCGAAACAGACGCTTCTCGGTTCATCCCAGGCTGCCGGGGGCGGCCGGCAAGCCCAGACGGGGAGGAAACTAGACCCGAACCGCCCGAATTCCCCACAGGGGACACGCGGCTCCGTCCCG
>Ga0187848_10000406_pt1 | contig 39676 bp, 34 predicted proteins | sample June2016WEW_4_40_FD_132424 | JGI IMG/M metagenome (GOLD analysis project Ga0187848, IMG submission 132424) | Peatland microbial communities from SPRUCE experiment site at the Marcell Experimental Forest, Minnesota, USA - June2016WEW_4_40 | ecosystem: Environmental > Terrestrial > Soil >... | reverse complement strand
GCGGACAGGCCCACGAAAATGCCGTGGTTCGGCAACAAACAGCTCCTGATCCGCTTCGCCTAGAGCCGTGAAACCAGCGAAATGTTAGGTCAAGGCAGTACCGTGGAAATCGAGGCTAGCTCAGAACGGGGCTAGAACCGCGGGCCCTTTTGGGGCCGATGGGCGGCGGACTGGCGTGCCCGCTCATCCGCGCAGTGCTAGAATAACGTGCCGAACGCGGGGTCAAAGTGCCGACAGATCTCGACCAATTCGCGAAGCTCTTCGCTACCGAGCATGACTTACAGATTGCCCTGGTCGATCTCTTCAGCAAGATCCCTGGGACGCTCCGGGTTCAGATTCTTCAGGGCGCGCTTGAGCACGGCAAGGACATCGTCTTCAGAAGGGACCTGTTACCAGGCCATCCGATACTTATTGCCTGCGTCGTCAAGAATCACCCAATTGGCGGCAGCGCTTATGAGAGCAGGAAGAGCGCCGCGACCGTGATGAACCAGGTGCGCCAAGCCTTAAAGAACCCGTTCCGCGACACCGATGGCACCCTGGTCCCTGTGCACATGGTGTACGTCATAACCCCCTACGAAGTTTCACGCGAAGCCATTCTCTCAGTCGAGGGGGAACTGATTGAGCTTCATGGACGGTTCGAGTTCCTGTGCGGCAGCCATTTACTAGACCTGTTCCGAGACCACTACCCAAGCTACATCACATTCAAAGGGGATGTTTTTAACTCGTATCTCCGCACGCTCATCTCCCATCTAGAATCGGAATCACCCCTGTCGGCAGTCGCGAGGTCCGAAACACTTCTCTCAACGATCTACGCTTCCTTCGTAAACACATACGTGGAGCCCCGCTTCGCTGCTCAGTTCACGACCGCACACACTGGGGCGCTATCGAATATCAGGTTGCCTCTCGACTACAGCTTGTCGCGCCATGCGCTGGAACAGGAGCTGACAAAGCTGTACCGGGTCTCGTCCCTGCTATTCCATAGCGAGAGTTGGATCACTACGGCTGCCTCACTGGAGTGGCCCCGGCAGGGGCTCCGGCTTTCTAAGCTGGCAAAGAGCCTACCCGGCTGGTGGGAAGAGGAAGCCTCGCGCTACATATCCAGGGGAGGGGCGGTCGGTAGCCTTGTCGACCGATCGACTATAGAAGTCGCGGTCCCAGCTTCCTATGCGGCGGACTTTGACCTGCCGACATTGCGCGAGGCAGTTTCCGCATGCGCCAGGGAATTCGATGAGCTCATGAGGAGAGCCAAGGACGCTTGGGGTACGCTGCACGTCGATTGCAAAGCCTACGTTGACCTGTTTTCTTATGCGCCTCTGAGTTATGTACTTCGCGCACAAGAGATAATCGGTAGGTGCCCTCATCTCTTTCACTCCAGCAGGGAAATGACCCCAATAGCCGCGTCACAGGCGGACCTTACGTCGCAAGATAGGAGCTTTGCAGTCACGGCCCCGCCCGGATACGGCAAGACCACCTTTTGCAAGTGGAATGCCATTAACGACGCGAAAGCGATGTTGGAGGCCGGAGGCACTGTGTTCCCGGTCTACGTACCGCTCCATCGTTTCAACGAGGTCGAGGTGGGGGACATCGAGCTGTTGACCCCGGAGGTTCGCGACTTCCTGTCTAGCCGCCAGGCCAAAGAGCATCGCCTGTCGAGAATACGCGTCTACCTGGACGGGCTCGACGAACTAAGAACGCGAAAGAAGAAAAACGCCCTGCTGGCGCGAGCGGCGGCCGGTCTTGACGTCGGCTTTCCGATCCAATTCATAATTACTGCGCGCGACTCCGCTTTCAATGCCATGATGGCCATATACCCCAGATTTCGCATCGGCGCCATAACGCTGGCTGAGGCCCACCAATTGGTGGCGAAACTGTTAGCGGACCGTCGTGACGAGATTAAGGAGTTCTGGAGGCAGATCGCCGATTGCGGCACCCTCACCGAGGTGCTCAAGGTTCCATTGCTTCTTCAGCTGATCGTATCCGTTTTTAACAAAACCCAGAAAATCCCGCAAAACCGGTACCGCCTGTATCAGATGTTTCTAGAACTATTGGCACACGGATGGGACCGCGCCAAGAGCGTGGAGCGAGCCTTCGTTTATGAGAGCGAGCTAAAACTGAAGGTCATGCAGGTGTTGGCCGGGAGGTTGCACTCCCAGGGCAGACGCGAGGCCACCACCGAGGAACTCCAGATGACGATCGAGGGAATCACGAGCCCTGGAGCCATTGATCTGACTGTCTTCGTTGCGGAGTTACTGCACCAGGGCCTTCTCGTGCAGAGCGGCACGTCGTACCTTTTTGCCCATCTGTCCTTCCAGGAGTACTTGGCCGCCCGAGACCTCAACGACCCTACGGGCATACGGCAGGGGCGCGCCCTCATGAGCTTCCTAAAGGGAGACGATTGGTGGAGAGAAGTTATCTCCTTCTACATCAATGGTCACTCCTCGCCGTCGGACTTGGAGTTGTGGGCGTGCGGCGGCGTAAACCGCAGCCTGTTGAGTGTCGCTAAGGGTGACCACGGTCACCTTGCGTCGAGAGTTCAGCTTCTCAGGGACATGTTTGCGTCCTCCCATCCCGGTTTCCAGGTGAGGCTACCTTATGTGGGGGCCCCGGGCGTAGAGCGCGGCGGAAAACCGGAGCGGGGAAAACCGGGACAGTAACCCCCGCGTCGGATTCCCCGTCCAGGCTGCAGGCGCATAACGGCTCACGGTCACTTGCCCCGGTGATACGTTACGCTCACGGCGTAGGCCGCGACGGCGTGGCGCGGGCCTACTGGCGTGACGGCTGGCTGGCGATGAACTGACCGATGGCCGATACCAGCGCTGCCACGCGGGCGTCGAGCTCGGCGTCGGACTGGCGCAGGCGCTGGTGTTCGGCGCGATTCTCAGCTGCCATCATCGCGATGGTGTCCGCGACCTGGTCGATACGCTCGCGGGTCGTTGTGGCTAGGGCGTCGATTTGGCGCTGGGTGTCGCGCCATAGGGCCTTGTACTCCTCGCGGTCCTTCTCGCGCTGCTCGGCAAGGCCTGCGGTGACGTGCTCGATGCGGGCGAAGCGTTCTTCCGTGGTCATACTTCCTTCAGTTTAGCTGAATCCGCTACGGATCGAGTAGAGCTCGGGGCGACACACGTGCCACGCCCGAGTGCGACCTCACCACTCCCGCCGGAGCCGACCCTTGGCAAAGACGAGGGCACTCGAAGCCGCGGCGGGGCGGTTTCCGATGGCGGCGAACTCGTGCTACTGTTGTATATACAGATGTGCTACGAGTGGGACGAAGCAAAGAACCGGCTGAACAAAGAGAAGCATGGAGTCTCATTCGAGATAGCGGCGCTGGCCTTCGAAGACGAACGCTGCCTCGTGCGTCCCGACCGCATCGACGAGACGGGAGAACAGCGCTGGCACGCGATCGGAGCAACTCGGATTGAGCCCGATGCCGCGGTCGTTTTGCTGGTTGTCCACGTTTACATGGAGGAGACCGATGGCGAAGAAATCACCCGTGTTATCTCGGCCCGCAAGGCTGAAAAGAATGACGTCCGACGATATCAAGAACAAGAAATGGAGTGAAGAGGAACGGCAAACCCTTCGGCGCCAGGCCGCGAAGCAGGCGGCCGGGGACGATTCCGACATCGACTTCGAGGACATTCCCCATCTGACGGATGAGCAGTTGGCTCAGATGGTGCCGTTGCGTGACATTCGGCCGAAGGTGCCCGTGAGCGTGCGTCTCGAACCGAGAGTGCTCGCCTGGCTTAAATCGAAAGGCGAAGGCCACCTGACCCGAATCAACGATATTTTGAGAAACATTATGGAAGCGGAACAGCGCATTGCGCACCGGTAACTGGGGCTCAGTCTTTGCCGTGCTCGCGCCTCTGTGCCCGTTTGTCACTTTCCATGCGGCAGACTTTCGGCGAAACCGTGGGCGGTGATCTCCACGAACTCGGCGTGCTCCTGCAATTCGTGGATGCTGGAGGCGCCTCCGTACGAAAAGCCCGAACGCACCCCATCCAGCAAACCTGAGACGACGCGCTGGACCGAGCCCTTGTACGGCACCAGCGCTTCTTCGCCTTCGACGTTACGGGTCTCTTCGCCCCGAAGAGCTTTGTCGCCGAAGGAAGCCGAGCCGCGATAGACCTTATAGAGGACGTCGTTCGCTTTGATGATGTTGCCGGGCGCTTCGTCGGTGCCGGCAAGAAGGTGGCCGAGCATGACGGCGTCGGCACCCGCGGCGAGCGATTTCACGATGTCGCCGGAGTTCTTGATTCCGCCATCGCCGATGATCGAGATGGCGTGTCCGTGGGCTTCGTGGATATCCGAAATGGCCTGCAGGGTGGGCACGCCGAAACCGGTCATGATGCGGGTAGTGCAAAGACTTCCGCCCCCGATGGAGGTTTTGAAAGCCACCGTGCGGTGGTACTTTTCGGGAATCCCCTGGATGAACATGCCGGCAGCTTTGGCGGTGGCAATCTGGCCGACGACGATGGGGCAATCCTGATAGGCTTGAAAATACTCGGCGAGCAACTCGACAACGCGGCGGTGGTGGCCGTGGGCGACGTCGAGACAGACGATGGACGCGAACCTGCGGCAAGCCTCCATGCGGTCGCGCCAGTCCGAGCCCACGCCAATGGAGAAGCCGACCTGCTGGCCGGCGTCATGAACGGCCTTGACCATCTTGGCTTCGCGCTCCACCGAACACATGCGGTGGATGATCCCAAGACCGCCCATTTCGCCCAACGCGATGCTCATGGTTTCTTCGCAGACCGAAGACATGTTGGCGGCGATGATGGGAATGCGAAGCGGGACGCCGGCGACCGACGTGGAGAGATCGGCGTCGCCGCGGGAGTTCATCTCGCTGTAGCGCGGGACGAGCATGACATCGTCGAATGCATAAGCTTTACGAGGTTTCATAGAAGCGGGTTTTTACTTATACTGTTTCCCGTCCGTTATGTCGGCAAATACCGCGACAAAGTAACTCTTCTCCGGGCTGTAGACCGAGACCGACAACCGTCGGTTGATCTGCCTGAAATCGACTTCAAACTTCTCGGGCTCTCCGGTCCATGCGACTCGGCCCTGGATCTCGAAGAATTCAGGCATGGCTTCGAGAATTCCCGGAATCACTTGGGATACCGGTTTTCCCACAACCTCTCGCAAGCCGGTAATTTGTTCGAATGCGGGGTTTACTTCCAGAGTCACAAAGTCGACCGGCCGGTTCCGGCCATTATAGAGCATCTTACAATGCGCGAACCCGTTCAACATGTGCCGAGGTAGCAAGCGATGACATTGCTCGCTGATTCGTCTTTGTTCCTCGGCGTAGGCCGCTAACTCGCGGTCGGCCTGATTTTGCCAGGATTCGTCTAGCAGATCGTAAACACCCAGCCGGAGGTTGCGCAGAATCGAGTCGGCTAATTCAACCGACATCCGGCGCTTTCCCTTCAAGGCGTTGTGCAGATGAGGCTGTGACACGCCTATGGAACGAGCCAATCCGCGTTCCGTCGCCTGGCCATTCGCAATCAAGTACCTGAGGCGGCGGATGAGCCGGTCGCGCAGATCGCCTAAACCGGGCGTTGTGCCTTCGGATAACTCCCTTCGGACCAATCTAAAGTCAAGCGCGGGGTCAGCCGAATTCGGATTACGGATTCCGAGTGGGTCTTCCATTGGTAGTTCCCTTCGGTTCCGGACATTTTCCAACTCGGCACTACCTGGCCGAGCTATCACAAGGCCTAGCAACCTCTAACGGCGAGAGTAGGCTAACATGGGGGAACTCCGAACGCAAGCTCTCTCCCGGCGATGGATGCCGGCATTCCGGACTCCCGGGTCCTCAAATGGTCGCATGCCGTCTCCGGCTGTGGTATCTTCGGACCATGCCCAGGTCCTTTGCTGGGAAAGCGTTGTCGATCGCGTCCGCCCTCACGATCATCGCTTACGCCGCCGATCCGGATCGGGACTTTTCCGGGAAATGGGTGCTGGACCCCGCCGCGAGCCGGGTCGGTGCGTTGGGAGGAGCGGAGCCGGCTCTGAGTATCTCGCAAAGTGAGGCCGGTATCTTGTGCTCCACGGGATCGGCCCAATGGTCTTACGCGCTCGACGGCAGCGAAGCACGGAAGCGCATCGGCGAGGAATTGAGGAGCTCGATTGCCAAGTGGGAGGGCGCCGCGTTGCTGATCAACACCCAGGTTTCGGGTCCGCCGGATTACACGGTGATGGACCGCTGGCAGCTTTCGCGCGACCGCAACACCCTGACCATCGCGCGGCAAATCGTTCGCGCCACCGGCCAAGTGGAAGGGACGCTGGTGTTTCGGCGGGAAGGCCAACCAACCATGCCGGCCACTCGCACCGCGGAGCCGGGTTCGTCCGAAATGGCCGCCGACCTGCCGAGACCGAGACTGGCGCCGCGGCCGGGACCGGGCATACCGCCCGATGTCACGGTTCCAAACGGCACACGTGTCTTGCTCGCAACCGTAGGCGGGATCAGCACGAAAAAGGCCAAGGACGGCGACCGGGTCTATCTGCGCACTGCCACTCCCGTTGCCGTGGACGGGCGCGTGGTGATTCCGCGCGGTAGCGACGTGCAGGGGACGATCACCCATACCAAGCCGGCGGGCAAAGTCTCCGGAAAAGGCGAGTTGTTCCTCCGCTTCGACTCGCTGATTCTGCCCAACGGCGTTTCGCGCGATTTTCATGCCCGGCCGCCGGGAAACGAGGGCCAGGTGCCCGGAAACGGAAAGTCCGCCGATGGGCGCACCGTCATGGAGGGGGCGGGCATGGGAGCGACGATTGGTGCGATTACCCGGGGGTTGCCAGGGGCCGGAATCGGAGGCGGGATTGGCGCTCTGGCCGGCGTACTGTTATCCCGCAATCAGGACGTAGTACTGCCCCCCGGCACCCACGTCGAAATGGTTCTGGATCGCGATCTAGTCTTTCATCCGACGAGATTCCCGGCAATCCACGTTTTCCGTAAGGCGCCTTCCAATTCCGCAGCGATCCTCGGGATCGGCGCCCTCACAACCCGTGAAGAAATGGCCACCGATGAACACCGATAAACACAGATAAAACCAATTTAATTCTTCACGGTTTTTCTGTGTTTATCTGTGTTCATCGGTGGCTCAGATTTGGATTTTTCACAGCTCCTCACGGTCGCGGCTCTGCCTCCGGATTTCGGCTCTAAAATCAACCGGGCGGAGCCGATATGTAGGATGTGGCGTGGTCCATCATCGCGCCGGCTCGTTGCAGCCTGGTCCTGACACTGGTGACAATCCTGGCCCCTGTTTTCACCTTCTTCACCATACTCAACAAGGATGTTCCCTTGGTTCCATTGGTCGGAGTGGACGCCGCGTGCGCGGAATGCGACCGGAAAGCCACCCGCACTCTAAAGAGCGTGGCGGCCGCACTTCGCGTCAAGGGCGTTTACGTCTACGACAAAGAGAAGTACCCCAAGGGCGCTCCAGCATGGTGCGAACAGCACGGCCCCGATAAAGCCGTTGAAAATGCGGGCACGGCTTACATCGGGGCGATTGCGGTGTTTGTGGCCAGTGTCGCGCTGTACAAACGCATCGCACCGGCCTGAGAGCAGCGGCGCGAACACTCTCTACATCTTGTGCATCGTGCGGTGTTTGGAACCGTTCGCGCCGGGCGTGAGCAATTGCTGAAACTGGTCTTCGGGCAGGCTCAAGGTGAGGACGATCGTAGATCCTGTGGCTTTGATCGTCAGCCCTGAGACCAGCGTGGCGGCCGCCGGGTTGGCGCCGGACTGCATTTGGGCCATGTTGACCAACAGTTGCAACAGGCTGGCCAGGGTGGAAGCGTCCTGAGCGTTATCCGCCTGGGCCGTAACTCCGGCCGTCACCACGGTTCCGAATTTCACTCCGCCAGAAGCGGATTGAATGGACTTCACGGCGTTCTCGAGACCGGCGGCGGTTCCCGCGGCCGGAGCCGCCGGGTGGAGCGAGGCCGGAGCCACGTTGCAGATAAACCAGGCATCGTTGGCGCCGCTCAATTGATTGGCTTGGACCGCCAGGGCCGCCGGCAAGGTGGAAGCCGCGGACTGGCGGTCGATCGCCGCCTTTACGTCCGCCAAGTCTCCGGCCACGACCACGGCGCCGCTCGGAAAGGCGATGCCATGGGTCTGTTTCGGGTCCTCCAGAATGGTGACGCCACTATAGGTTTCAGTCACCCCTCCGTGCGCGGTGGCGGCGGCGGTGATGGCGGCAACATCGAACGTTCCGGTAGCCAGCGCCAGCCCGGTTTTGGCCGCTCCGTTCGAGGCCACCAGCAGTTCGTTGACGTCCTTGCGAGGATCGAAACCGGTCAGGGTCGCCAGTTGCTGCATTTTGGGATCGTTGGTGCCTAGTTGCCCCAGCACCCACTGGCCAAAGGGAGTAGCTTCCGCCTGGGTGACATTCACGCCCGCCAGCACAACGGCGTCGGGCATGACCAGGTTGAGGAGCCGGGGATCGACCGCCGGCAGAGTCGGGCAAAACCCAGCAGCCAGCGCCATTGCAGTGAGAATTCGTGCCGTCATATCCATAAGGACGATGTTCCTTCTCCTTTATTAACGCAAACGGGCGGGGTTTGTTCCAGTTCAGGCCTCGAACGAGCTTTACGGGTTCACAGTACGGGTGGCGCGAGGAATCCGGCTCATGCGGCGATGGTGATGCGCTGTATGCCAACAAACTCCAGGGTCCCTGAGAACTTGTAAAGGAATACAGCCGCCGATGAACGCCGATGAACGCCGATAAAGAAAACCATGAAGCTATCGGTGTTCATCTGCGTTCATCGGCGGCTCGAATCGTTTTTTTGCCGGTCCCTGACGGTCGCGGCTCGGAAAGGCCCGTCACTCCCCAATCAAAAATACCGCCGATACCGGCTTCAACGAAACCTGCACCGAAGTTACCGCCTGCCCTCCCACTTCGGTGTGCCCGCATTCCACCCCCTGGCGCTCGCCTGTGTGCGGGTCCCAAAGCTCGAGCTTTTTGTTCCCTCGCAAAACCACCTGGGTATCCACCGGAGTATCTTTCGAGTTGGAGAAGAAATAAATATCGTGTCCGTCTTTGACCTTGTGGATGTAGGTCAGCGCGCCATCGTATTCCGGCCCCATCTTGACGGGCCAGGCGGGCGGCTGCTCGATGTCCACGTCGAGCACCGGAATCGCTTCCTTCAACACCGCCGCCATCTGCTTCAAATCCGGTTGCGGCAGGAAATACGACCGCCCTCCGGCCGCATTGCGATGGGCGAAATAGTTCTTGTAATCGTCGATCATCGGCCGGATTTCGGCGGTCATCGGTTCCCGCTCCGGGAACCCGAATACCTCGCCCACCATGGCGCGCACTTCGCCGTCTCGTCCGAACTCGGCCGATTTCAACGGCAGCTTGTGGGTCGCGATTACCGTTCCGCCGGAGCGATAGAACTCGGCGATGCGCCTGGCGGAATCGGCCGAGAGTGTGTCTCCCCCCGGCACGATCAGCACCGGGAACTCTTCGCGGTTTTCTTGGTTGTTGAGAACGATCCGTCCTTTCTCAATCGTGGAGCGGCCGGTCAGCACTTCGGGATGCAGGTAGGTGTAGTCCACCCGCATCGCCCGGTAGAGCATTTCGCCCAGATCCATGTAGTCGTTTTCCGGAGGGATGAGCCCGCCCTCCAGCGCCCAATAGAACCACGGCGCGCTGCTCGGGCGATTGCTCGCGGGCGGCGACGCGAAATAGTAGTCCGCCTGCAACGACGCAATGGGATACAGCATGGCGATATCGGCCACGTGCCGCCCGTGGCGCAGCAGGTACGCGGAGCGCGCGATGAACGCATCCAGGTCTTTGGCGACGGCCGGCGGCCGGTTCCCGATTTGCAGGTTGACGCCCATGGCCATCTGGTCCATGGCGGTCTTGTAAGCTTTGGCCGGAGTCATCTGCCTGTAAGCCGCGTAAGTCTCCGCCATCACCAGCGGTTTATCCCAGTTGAAAGCTGAGGAAGTGACCACTTTGTAAGACACGTTGGAGCGGCCGTTGTAATAGATGTCGTCGATGCCGGGAATTTGCTGATACTCGAAGACCTTCATCAGGTCGCCGCTGATCGCCACCGGGTTGCGCACTTCTTCCTGGTCTTGATGCCCCGACATATCGATGCCGTGCGCGGCGCACCACGCTGCCACGCGGCCGATATAGTTCTCCGCATAGAGCGCCGCGCGGAAGCCGAACAGCGCGTTGCGCGCCGCCGCCGTCTCCGGCCCGATGTCGTACCACAGCGCCGGATAGTATTTCATCGGCGAATAGCCGTATTTTTTCTGAAACGCCTGGTTGAAGCCCGCCGTCCACATCCGGCCATTGCTGAGGTGCATGGACGGCTCGTCATAAAAACTCATCTGGATGGTGGTCCCGAAATAGGGCTTCAGATGCTCGTAATAGGCGTCGAACGTCATGTGGATGAATTTGTCGACGGCGGAAGCGCTCAGGTAGTCCATGGCCCCGCCCTTGGTGGAGTTGGGGCGAAACGTCGGGTCCAGATAGAATAGCATGGCTTTCCACTTGCCCTTGGGAACCTCGAAAGCGACGCCATGGGCAGTCTTGCCGCCGCTCACGTCGATGCGCGCGAGAGTGTCGAGGTTGAACAGCACGGCGCCCACGTAAATGCCGGTCGCAAGAGGAATCTCCAGTTCCACCCGCGCCGGTCCGGTAACGTCTTTTTCCACTTCTTCCAGGCTCTTGGCGCCGTCTTCCGGGTATTTCGAATAGAGCAGGCCGCCCGCCATGCCGCTGGGGTACTGCAGCTCGTCGTAGAGTGTGCGCAGAGGCAGATTCTTCTTATCGCCTTCCTCCGCCGCCGCCCTGTACAGGCGGAAATAGTCTTCGCTTAAATAGCCGATACCGGTATCGCTCGGCGGCCGGCGCGAGCTCTTCATATAGGCCTCGGAAAGTCCCGTGGTCTTGCCGCCGTCGGGCGTCATCATGAACGACCCGTAGGCCCCGCTCGCCGCCGCCTGATCGATGCTTTCGACGAGGCTGGCCTCGGTAACGTTCGTGAGCCGAACCGTCAGCCACCGGGTGCCGTGATAATCTCCGGGCGGGTTTTGGAAAACCGTGTAATCGACGGTCAGGTCCATCGGGTTTTGGCTGCGGGATGCCGCCGCCAGCGGCGCGGCGGCCAAAAGGATCCAGGCAAGCGTGCGGCTTGGCATTTCTTGAGAGTAACAGTTAGCGCCGGTGGTCTAGCTGACAGTGTCCAGAGCCGGACAGCGATTTCCCACGGGTGGGACAGACCATTGCCTTCGGTGGTCTGTCGGGCTCCCGGCGGCCCTTTGACAGACGGCGGAAACCGGTCGTCTGTCCCACCCCAAAAAAAGGCAATCCGCGTGCCCAAGCCTGTCCCAGGAGGCGTACGCATGCCCAAAATGGAACGCACGCACGAGACTGTGAATGGCCTGCCGTCCCTGGAGTACCTGGCCCGCAAAGTACAGGACGGTTGGAAACTGGTTGGCCTCGAATGGGAACGCGAGGTGGCCGGGCCGGATCCCGATTCCCCCGCCGGCGAACCCCACGAGTGGCTGGAAGAGATCCCCTACGGCTTGCGCGTTTCAGACGACTGTTCCCGTTTGGTGGAAAGTCCGCCCGAGCTGGAAATCCTCAGCATCGCGTTGGACATGATCGCGGACGACTGTCCGCTCTCTCGCGTGGCCGAGGAGTTGAATCAGCGTTCCTACAGCACGCGCCAGGGCAATCCCTGGACTCCGCAGGCGCTGTTCAACCTTCTGCCGAGAATGATCCAGGTGAGCCCGAAGCTGCTCAAGAGCGAACGTTGGCTGTCGCGGCGGAAGAAGGTGCCGAAGGCGACGTAGCGTACGCGCCGCGCGGAATTTCCGAAACCGTGTACTTACGGCGCGCCGGCCAGCGTGGTGAAGCTGGTGGGTTCGAGCGTGAACTCGGCCTTGCCGCCCGTCACTGGAACCCGGCCAATCTCCTCCATGCCGCGCTTCGAGTCGGTCACCAGGATGCGAAGCTGTTTCACCTCCGCCGGCAGGCCGGTAACCGTGGCGGGGCGCCGCGGGCCGTTGTTCACGACGTGCAGAGTGTACTCGCCCTCCGCGATGTTGCCGAACGCGGCGCACGCGATGCCGGGCTTATCGCTCGCGACCGGCAGCCAAAACGATCGGGGCGGAGTGGATGCGAGTTGCTTCAGATTCCAATATCGCTGGGTGGGCCGAAGCGGGCTGTCGTCGCCGAAAACCCCGCCGCCCGCCAGCGTCGAATAATCGGCCGTCAGTTGCCATTGCAGAATCGATTTCGGCTGCGCGATGGCGAGGATGCGCGTATACAAATTGATTTCGTAAAGCGCGAAGGATGGCTCCAGGAAGATTTGCGGGTACCGGTAGGCGGCGGCATCGGTGCTGCCTTCGGCCACTACCAGCGGCACATTCAGCGCGCGGGCGGCGTCCCGCCACTGGGCCAGAATCTCATCCGTGCATCCCCTCCAGGAATGGAAATCCACCGCGCCGACGTGCTTCGCCGCCTCCGCATCGCGCATGGCGGGGCGGATGAAGTCGATAGGATTGGCGTCGGAGGTGTCGCCGAGCGCCAACTTAGTAGTCAGTCCCTTTGAGGCGAACCAGGCGCCCAGCGTCTTGATGAGCTCGGCGTGCTCTCTGGGCGTCTGCCGTACGTTGATGCCGAGGTCCGATTCGTTGAAGCTGAACAGGGCCGCCTCCACTCCATACTTCTCCTTGAGGTAGACCAGGTATCCGGCGATGGATTCCTCGATCCGGTCCATCTTCTCCGGGTTGAGCGGATTCCCGCGCGGGCCGCTCTCGGAGAACGGCACGTCCATTAGTCCCCGGACCGCGGCGCCCCGAGCGGCTTCGCCCGTACCCCGGCCCCCGCGCGCGGGAAATTCCACGATCCCGAGTATGGCCCACGGCGGCGCCGACCATGCGCTGACAATGATGGGCATGCCTTTCCGCGCCAGCGTGCGCGCCATCTCCATCGCCTGCGCCACTCGCGGATGGATCTTCCCGGCCCTGGCCTCCGCCAACGGATCGGAATCCTGGTTGGGCTGCCAAATGGCCCACGGCAGTTCGACGCGTCCCCACGCCACGCGCAGGCTGTCCAGGTTGTACCGGATTACCACCGGATCGGTGCGGGGATTCTGCAAGCGGAAGTTGCCTCCCAATCCGTCGAAGAGCTGGCCGGGGCGGGTGGCGTCGATCGAGAAATTCACCGGGCTCGTATCCATTTCGCCGGAGGCTTTCAGGGTGAAGCTCTTTCTGGCCGTCCGGTCCGCCACCGCCTTGCCCGGAAGCACAGTGAAGTAGACCTGGAGGTTGAAATTGTTCTGGCGGCGATCGTCGCGGACGATGACTTCGGTGGGCTCCGTGAAGGTCACCTCCAGTTGCCGGCGCGCCGAAACGAAGCGCGCGCCGCGGGCGGTGACATGCAGGTACTCATTTTGATCCGCCGCACCGGGCGCCACAGAAACCTGGCCAGGCGCCGGCCCTACCGGCTCGATCAACTGTACCGACCCGCCCGAGTAGAAATCCGCCGGCAGCTCCAGGCAATAATACGCCCCGGCAATGTCGGCGTCGTTTTCGAACCAGTATTCGACGTCGAGCTTGGCTGCGCCGGGTGCGATTTCCTCCACCGTTTCGGTAGCCTCCAAAATCCAGTTGATGCCCTGGTTCCGGAGCGCCAGCGGCGGCCGCATTCGAATCGCAACCGTCTCCACCTTGCCCTGACGGCGGTAAGTATTAATCTGCTGTTCGCGGCCGGTTCGGGAGACGGAAGACCAGTCCGGTTGTGCCACGCACATACTGGAATTGATGTCCATCAGTTGGCCATCCACCCGAATGCCGGTTAGATTGCCCCAAGCCATCGTCTCCGGCTGGGCCGCCACGGGGCCAGCCAAACCCGCCAGCAGGAATGCGCCGATCCCCGCGCGCAGAACGGGCAGTGTGTTGTTCCGAGTCATCCTGTCTCAAACGAAACACACGGCGCGGTGCGGCGCAAGCTACGGCCCCCAACGAGCGTTAGCTCCAACGTGGCGTACGCATGAGTGCGCACTGAGTGCGTGCGCCACGTTAAGTTAGCGCCCTCGCCTATTCTGCCGCCGGTGTGCCGCCGGCCGGCACCAGAATTCCGTTGCGAATGTAGTAATCGGCGCCGCGCCAGCGGATGCTCCGGAGAGCGAAGCTGGTCACCCAGATCGCGAACGCCGCCGCGTCCCACAGCGGGATGAACGGCAGCTTTCCGAATACGCCTCGCTGCTTCAGGCCCCACCTGCCGATCAAGACCGTGATCGAGGCGCGTAACGCAAAGTAAACTCCCAGATAGGTTGCGGCCACGGCAGCCGTCGGATGGATGGCTACGGCCACCAACGCCCAGGGCAGTCCCTGGGTAAACAGCAGGCCGAAGTGGCCCCACGGGCGCATGTGACGCATCACCACGATCCACCGCAGGCGTTTGTAGATCAGGTCGCGCATGGAGCGATAGTCGGCCACGGTTTCCACCGTATAGGGCAGCAGCTCCACGTCCAGACCTTGCTCGGCGATCAGCCGCCCCACCAGCAGGTCGTCGGCCGGCCGGTTCTCGATGGCCGCATATCCACCGAAGCCTTCCAGGTGGCGGCGAGTCGTCGCAATGGTGGGGCCCAGCGCGAATTTTACTCCGTCCAATTGCCAGGCCACCACGATGCCGGCATAGAAATCGGAAAGCATGCCCACCGATTGCAGACGGTCCGCGAATCCTTTTTCTTCGATGGACGTGTAGAAGCATGTCACCGCGCCAATCTTCGGGTCCGCTAACGGCGCCACCACGCGGCGCAGGTAATCGGGCCGCACGCGCACGTCGCTGTCGCTGATCACGATGTGCTCATGCCGGGCTTCGCTCACCAGGCGCGCCAGTTTGGCTACCTTGTCGTTGGTGGCGTCACGCCCCGACCCGAACAGCACGCGAATCTCGCGGCCGGGAAAATCGGCTCGCAGTTTCTCGATCACCCCCATCACCGGAGCCTCCCGATCGTCCACGCAAAACAGAATCTCGTATTCGGGATAATCCTGGCGGCAAAGGCTGGCGAAGTTCTCGTAGGCGTCCGGATCGAGGCCACGGATGGGCTTCACGCTGCTCACCGGCGGAGTGAAATCGGGAGGCAGCGCCGCCATTCGCCTCGAAGCCGCGTGGAAATACCGCGCGCCGCTATACAGCACGATCAGATAGTAAATCGCCGGAATGGCCGCAACGCCAAGCGCTATACCGGTGAGCAAGCCGTGAGACATGTGGTCCCTCTATTGTCGCAGGAACAAGGGGCCCGTGACGGAGGCCGGGGACCGCGTCCGTCAAGGGCGGCTGGTGGTGCTAGAGTTGAGTTTTGTTTCCTGTCATTTCGCCTTCGCCTGCCGGCTCCGGCAGCCGGACGCCGCTCTATCTCGCAGTGGTGCTCATCGTCGCGGCGATCTACTTGGGGTGTATCGTCTCTCCGCCGTCGTTACAGGACGACGTCGACGCCGTGCAAGCCCAGATCGCTCGTAACATGCTCACCTCGGGCGATTGGGTGACAGCGCGCCTCGATGGCGTGGCCTATCTCGAAAAAGCGCCCCTCATTTACTGGCTCATCGCCATCTGCTTCCGCCTCCTCGGACCGTTCGACTGGGTGGCGCGCCTGCCGGTGGCGCTCTCGGCCGTTGGCCTGGCATGGCTTACGGCGGCATTCGCCCGCTGGGCTTTCGGCGACGGCAAGCAGGGAAACGCCGCCGCTCTGTACTCCGGCCTCGCCGCAGGCACCTCGATCGGCCTGTTCTTGTTTACCCGCATCCAGATTCCGGACGTCATGCTAACGGCCACCGTCACCCTCGCCATGTGGGCCTTTCTGCGCGCCCTCGACGACGAAGAACCGCGGCCGCGTCTCTGGGCGTTCGTCATGGCCGCCAGCCTCGGAGTCGGGCTGCTGCTCAAGAGCATGGTCGGCATGCTGTTCCCGGTTGCCGGCGGCGGATTGTATCTTCTATTTACCCGGCAGTTATTCACGCGCCGAACCTGGCAGCGCCTGCAACCCTTTAGCGGCGTGGTAGTCATTCTCGCCATCGCCGCGCCCTGGCACGTGCTGGCCACGCTGCGCAATCCGCCGTATTTCGATTTCAGCCTGCAGAGCTTCCCCGGCCAGTATCACGGCTTTCTGTGGTTCTATTTCATGAACGAGCAGGTGCTGCGGTTTCTGAATCTTCGCTACCCGCGCGATTACAATACCGTGCCGCGCCTGTATTTCTGGTTGTTTCACCTGCTGTGGCTGTTTCCCTGGAGCGTGTACTTCCCGGCGGTCTTCAAACTCAGCTACCGGCCCGTGGATCGCGCCGGCCGCGCCCGCCTGCTGGCCCTTTGTTGGACCGGATTCATACTGGTGTTCTTCACCTTTTCCACCACCCAGGAATATTATTCGATGCCCTGCTACCCGGCGCTGGCGCTGCTCCTAGGTTCGGCCATGGCGGCCGGCGGCGCGTGGATCCGCGGCGGCACGCGCGTGCTCACTGCCATCGCCACCCTGGCGGCCGTGACGTGCCTTTCCCTGATTTGGATGGTCCGCGGCATCCCCGCGCCCGGCGATATCTCGCAGGCCCTTTCCCATAATCCGCAGGCGTACACGCTTTCCCTGGGTCACATGTTAGATCTGACTATCGAGTCTTTCGCCTACCTGCGCTTGCCCCTGGCCGTAGCCGCGGTCGCGTTTCTGATCGGGGCCGTCGGCACCGTGCGATGCGGCGCGCGCGCATTCTGGGCAGCCGCCATCATGATGCTGGTGTTCTTCCATGCCGCCCGCCTGGCCCTGGTGACATTCGATCCGTACCTCTCGTCGCGCCCATTAGCGCAAGCCTTGATCGATTCCCCTCCCGGTGAGTTAGTCGTCGATCATCACTATTACACCTTCTCCTCAATCTTCTTCTACACCAACCGCACGGCCTGGTTGCTGAATGGCCGCTTCAATAACCTGGTCTACGGCTCCTACGCCCCGGGCGCGCCCAATGTCTTCCTGACCGACCAGGAATGGAAAGAAAAGTGGCAGCGCCCCGAACGCTGTTACATCGTAGCCGACGATTCCGCCCGGCAGCGCCTGGAAGGCTTAGTAGGACGCGACGCATTGGTCACGGTCAAGGAGAGTGGGGGGAAGATGCTGCTGACGAATCGGAAGGTGGAATAGCGGGCGGAATGCCTGCAGTTCCCAACTCGCCCTAATTCACCCCACTTCAATGCCGGAAATGCGAAAATCTTGAATATGCCGGATCTCAATCAGGAACGCCAGCAGGCGCACGCGTTGTTGGACATGCTGCCGGCCGAGAAACTGAACGCCGTGCGGAGTCTGCTCGAAGTAATGGTGGAGCCGCTGGCGCGTTCGCTGGCGTTGGCTCCGGCGGAGGAGGAAGAGATCACGCCGGAGACGGCCGCGGCGTTGGATCGCGCCCGTGCCTCGCTCGCTCGCGGCGAGGGCATCCCTCACGAGGAAATCCTCCGCGAGTTCGGGTTGAACCGGTGAGCGAGGAACCCGCACCGGAGCTGGACCGATTCACAATCGGTCCGCAGGTTAACAACCCGCCCCACAAAGCTCGCCTCTCACACCAACGCCCGCAACCCTAGGTACCTGACGAACGCATCGAAATCCCGGTCGCTGTGCAGCAGCTCATACCCGCTCTCGATGCATCGGGTTGCGATCACTGTGTCGATGGTCTTGCGAACGGTCACGCCGAGCCGCCGTAGCGCGCGGAAATTCTTCGCGGCTTGAACCGCGATCTCGCGCCCACCCAAGTCCACCACCGTCAGCGAAGTCAGCATTCGGCGAGCCTCATGGAAAGCTCGGTCGGTATCGAAGCCTTGCAGGACTTCCGTGAGAATCAAGTCGCCGATGGCCAAGGGCTCATGGCCCAGCAGGCTGTCGAGTTTTTCGGTCTGCGGCGTTACCGTCCCTCTGAAGTAATCGATCCACACGCTGGAGTCGACCAGGATCAACGGTCGGTCCTCATCGCGTTCAGGTCGCCGTGCCAATCCAGTTTGCCCCGGAGCCGGCGAATCTTCGCCTGGCGCTTCAGGCGCAACAGCGTTTTCAGCCCCTCTTCAACGGCCTCGCGCTTGGTCTTCAGGCCGGTTGCGCGAAGCGTGTCCCGCATCAGGGTATCGTCGATGACGATGTTCGTCCGCATCGATGTGTATCTCTATTGGTAATTATACACATTTCGGCGGAAGAGGCCCCGGTGGTGAGCGATCAGTAGGGCGGATGCCCTGGTCCGCGCGGGACGCCCTCGTCCCGCGTTTCTTGCTGAGAATCTAATCTGCGATACCGGCGAAGAGCCGGCCAGGGGGGCCGGCCGCGGACGAGGGCGTCCGCCCTACAACTGTTGCCGCATCCCCGGCACGGAGGGCCGGCCAAAGTGCCCGCGTCACGGGCTTCGGTTCGTTCAGTCGGTCGTCGGGCCGATTCGCGGGATGATCACCTGGAAGGTGGTGCCGTGGTTCGGCTTGCTCGAGGTGAAGATGCTGCCGCCAGCGTTCCTTAATATCCCGTAGACGATGGCGAGCCCGAGCCCTTTCCCTTGCCCCGCCGCCTTGGTGGTAAAGAACGGCTCGAAAAGATGCGATTGCGCTTCCGGTGTCATCCCAGTGCCGGTGTCTGTGACCGTCAGCATGATGTGCGGGCCGGGACTCACCGGCAGGTGAAAATGCGCATACGATTCGCCGGCTTCGACCGCGGCGGTTTCAATCTTCACAAGCCCGCCGTCCGGCATCGCGTCGCGCGCATTCTCGATCAGCTTGACGATCACCTGATCCACTCGGACCGGGTCGGCCAGGATTTCTCCGAGATCCTCGCCCAGCACCAACTCCAAATCGATGTCCTTCCCCAAGAGGCTCGCCAAAGTGTCGCGCAACTCGGATAACCGCTGGTTCGGGTCAAACCACCGCAGTTGCGCCGGCTGTGCGCCACTAATTGCGAGCAACTGCTGCGCCAGAAGCGCGGCCCGATCGGCCGACTTCGAGATCGCTTCCAGGGAACTGCTTAACACGGCATCGCCCTGGGACTTGGCCAGAGCCGTACTGGCATGCCCGGAAATTTCAGCGAGGAACCGATTCAGCTCGTGCGCCACTCCGCCCGCCAGTTGACCCACGGCATCCATCTTGTGCGCCCGCCGCGCGTGCTCCTCCATCTGGATCCGCTCCGTGATGTCGGCGACCAGGCTGAGGATCATGGTTTCGCCACCAACTTGCATGGGGTTGAGACTGATCTCGACGGGGAATTCACTCCCATCGCTCCGTCTGCCTTTCAGATCGATCCCGATCCCCATCGGCCTTGGCCGCGGCTCCCTGAAATACTCGTCCACCTCCTCGGTGTGGATCCCGCTTACGCGCTCGGGCACCAGCGCCGCGATGTTCTGGCCCAGCAATTCTCCGCGCCCGTACCCAAAAAGTGTTTCCGCTCGCTCATTGACCAGTTGAATGGTCCCGCCGCGGTCGACCCCGATGATCCCTTGTGACGAGGAGGCTAGCAATGCGCGGAACTCAGCCGCGGCTAGACGATCGTCCGAAATGTTTGTATAAAGCACGACACGCCCCTTGTGAAGAGAGTCTAACCTGAGGCGGCATTTCGTTCAATTAAGATAAATCCGGTTGCTTTGGATTGGAATCCGGTTTGAAATTGCGGGGCAAATTACTGGCATTAGCCGCTCACCAGGTCCATGCCCGCGCGCGAACTCCCTCCTGCTGCATTCTGCCGGCAAGTATCCCCTGCCTTCGTTTCCCCGTCACTTATGGGTTGGCTATAATCAAGCTGACGAGGTCTTTAGACCTTGTAAATGTCTTTTCCGCTGTTTCGCTCGCGATCGGTGCGGCCTCGCTGGGCGGAACGTTCGCTCAATGGAGACGATTGGGCGGCGGCGCAAACGAACTCCGCTCAGGAGGTGTCTCTTGAATCGAAACGCGTTTACCATCGTCGTGGCTGGGCTAATCGCCGCGACTCTTGCCGTGGGTCAGAGCCAACCGGGGAAAAAAACTTTGGCGCCCACGGTGCAGCCCGCCGGCGAGTTGGCCGAAGAGCTGGCGCAGCGCTTGAGCAACGACCTTCATCTGAAGACAGTTGTCGGCGAACCAATAAAAGTCGGTACGGTTACGTTGATACCGATCCTGACGGTCGATGTCAGTTTCGGCGGTGGCGGAGTCGCGACTCCAGGAACCCCGGCGGCTACGGCGCCACAAAACCCAGCCACGGCAAGCGATGTGTTCTTCATGAGCGGCGAAACGCGGCCATTGGGATTTGTTGCGATCACCAAGAAGGGTACCCGCTTCATCAGCGTCGCCAAGACGCCCGTCAAATGAGGAGGCTGGCATGAAGACGATTCCAAAAGTGGTCGTATTGGCGGCTTCTTTACTTGTCTCGGGGCTGGTTGGGAGAGCCCAAGCTCCTTTGGCCAAGCCGTTGGCCGATTTCGACAAGCTGGTTTCGCAACTGACGGCCGCGAGCGTTGGAGAAACCGTTCGTGCCGGCGATACCGCGGTAATACCATTTGCCGCGGTCAAATTCGGGTTCGGCGCTGGCGGAGCGCCGGTAGGCTATGGCGGCGGCATGGGCGTGAAGACCGTGCCGCTCGGAGTCCTGATCGTTGAGGGCGATGACGTTCGCCTGGAGAATTTCCCGGAGCAAGAAGAAAAGCCCAGTTTCGTCCAGGAAATTCTGCGGGCCGTGCTGGACCGGAAGGTCGTGATTATGGGGAACGGAGTGAATCTCGGGCAGGCCTCCGGAACGGTTCAGGACCTGGCGCCAATGTTCTCGGCAATGATGGGGCAAACCACGGTTGTAGGAAACGCGTTGAACCTGGGAAGGCTCAACGCGCCACGTCCGGCCGCACCCACAGCCGGCGCTTCGGTAAGCGAATTAAGGAAATTAGTCGATGCCAAGAAGTACGCCGATGCCCTTGCCGTAGCCAACGCTCTCATCGACAAGGACCCGAAAAATGCCGATGTCCACGTTTGGAGAGGCCGCATCCTGGGCACCCTGGCGCAGGCGAATCCGGCGGACATGATGAAGTACGGACCGGGCGCCATGGAGGAATTCGAAAAGGCCTTGGCGCTCGACCCGAACAACCCGCAGGCGCATCTCGGCCGGGGCATTGGGCGGTTGGTCGCCCCACCGGGGCTTGGCGGGGATGTGGACGGCGCCATCGCCGATTTCGAGGCGGCCCTCGCGAAGGAGCCGTCGCCCGAGGCCTATTATCGTCTTGGCGAGGCTCTGGACAGAAAGAAGCTGCACGATCAGGCGACCGCCGCCTACAGGAATGCGCTCCGCTTGAATCCGAATTACGCGGAGGCGGCGAAGGCTTTGGCAGCCGTTAGATGAGTCCCCGGTCTCGAACGGACCGCCCTTTTTAAGGCAGCCAATACTCGCTACCCGGGCCACTCTGGGCCGCGGCCGGCTTGGAATAAGCCAGCGTCTTCGCGGAGACATTCGACTCGCCCGGTTCTAGATTCTCGGGCTCGAATGCGCCCAGGTCTGAATCGACCGCAGTCAGGACCTCTTCGATCCCGCTGTCGTGCGGGTCTTCGGACGGTGAAAGATACCACATTTTTGATTTGATTCGCTTAACAGATATTATACTCCGAAACACGTGACAGAATCGTGAACCCGGTTGGCCGCCGATACCCGGCGTGCCCCTCCGGGAACCATCCACCTTCCGTCTGCGTTACTGTTCTCTTAAGGAGTGCCCGTGCAGCTCTTGTGGCAAGACCTTCGCTACGGTTTCCGGAACCTGGTGAGGAATCCGGGCTTTGGCGCGGTGGCCATCCTGGCACTGGCTTTGGGCATCGGCCCCAACACGGCCATTTTCACCATGGTGAACGCGGTACTGCTCAAGCCGCTGCCGGTTCCCGAGCCTGGCCGCGTGGTCATGATCTGGTCGACGATGCTCAAATCGGGATTCGATCAACTGCCCGTCAGCGCCGCCGACTACCTGGCGTGGAAAAAGCAAGCCACGTCGTTTGACGCCATGGCAGCGGCCTTCACGATTCCCGAATACGGCCTCAACGTGAGCGGCGCGGGCGAGCCCGAGCGCGTTTCAGCCGCCACGGCATCCAAGGAATTTCTCCCCGCGCTTGGCATCAAGCCCACAGCCGGCCGCAATTTCCTGCCCGAGGAGGATCGTCCGGGCGGCGTGCCCGCCGTGTTGATCGGCAATGCGTTCTGGCAGCGGCGTTTTCATTCCGATCCGTCGGCCATCGGGCGCAAGCTGACGGTGGATGGCGTCCCGCGCACGGTTGTCGGGGTTGTCCCGCATGAACTCGGGGAGATGGTAGCCGCGGATCTGTGGCTTCCCACAGCCATCGATCCCGACAATCCGGACCGGAGGAATCACACTTACGGCATCGTGGCGCTGCTGAAACCGGGAGTTAACGCGGCCCAGGCGCGCGCCGAGGTGACCGTGATCGCACAACGGCTGGAGCGGGCCTATCCGGCCACCAACACCGGCTGGGGCGTTACCCTGTCGCCCCTGGCGGAGATGTTTACCGGCCGCATCCGTCCTGTGCTGACGATCCTGCTCGGCGCCGTGGGTTTGCTGCTGCTGATTGCTTGCGCCAACCTGGCCAACCTGTTGCTGGCGCGCGCCGCCACACGCGAGAAGGAGATCGCCATTCGCGGCGCGTTGGGCGCGGGGCGGAGGCGCATCGTCCGCCAACTGCTCACGGAAAGCCTGGTGCTCGCCATGGCGGGCGGCGTGCTGGGCCTGCTGCTGGCCGTCTGGAGCGTGCACGCGCTGCGCAGCGTGGTGCCCGACATGTTTCCCTTCCTGCAGCACATGGGCGTCGATCTGCCTGTGCTGGCTTTCACGCTGGGTCTTTCCATGCTGACCGGCCTGATCTTTGGACTGGTTCCCGCGTGGAAATCGTCGCGCACCGATCTCAACACTACGCTCAAAGAGGCCGCGGGCCGCTCGGAAGGCGCCGGTGGAACCTATCGTATCCGTGGTTTTCTGCTGGCGTCCGAGGTGGCCTTGGCCGTGCTCCTTTCCGTAGGCGCGGGTCTGCTGTTACGCAGTTTCGCGCGGGTGGTCGCGGTCGATCCGGGGGTGCGCGTCAAGAATCTCTTGACCATGACCTTGAGCCTGCCCAACGTGAAGTACGACACGCCGGTGAAGTGCGCCAATTTCTACAAAAACCTTACCGAACGGCTCGAATCTCTGCCCGACGTCCGCTCCGCCGGCGGCGTGCTGTTCCTGCCACTGCGCGTCTCGTTGCTCTCGTTTCGCGTTGGCGTGAACGGCTTCCGCATCGAAGGCCGCCCCCCGGTTCCACAGGGCCAGGAGCCGATGGCGGATTACCGCCTGGCCACGCCCGGCTATTTCAACACCATGGGAATCGCGCTGCGGCAGGGCCGGCTCTTCGACCAGCATGACGACCTGGACGCGAAACGCGTGGCGCTCATCAACCAAGCCATGGTCCGCCAGCATTTCCCGCATGAGAACCCGCTCGGCCGGCGCGTTTTCACGGCAGGCGCCTGGATGGAAATCGTGGGTGTGGTGGCGGACGCCAAATTGTACGGCCTCGATTCCCCGATTGAGCCGGCGATCTACTCGCCCCACATGCAGCACCCCTTCCAGTCTATGGGGCTGGCGGTCAGGACGGACGGCGATCCGGCGGCCGTCGCCTCAGTCGTGCGCCGCGAGATCCTGAAGCTCGATCCCGATCAGCCGGTTTCGAACGTGCGCACCATGGAGACGGTGCTCTCGGATTCGCTGATGCTGCGCCGCGTCTCCATGCTGATGCTGACCGTATTCGCCTTGCTCGCGCTGACTCTCGCCACCGTTGGAATCTATGGGCTGACCGCCTATTCGGTGAGCCGCCGCACGCACGAGATTGGCTTGCGCGTGGCGTTGGGCGCGAACCAGGCGCAGATTCTGCGCTTGATCGTCGTCCGCGGATTGGTGACTTCCCTGATCGGCGCCGCCATCGGCCTGGCCGCCGCCTTCCAGTTGACGCGCGCCTTATCCGCCATGCTTTACGGCGTCACCGCTACCGATCCGCTAGTATTTGCGGGTGTGCCTCTGCTACTCGTCGCCGTGTCGGCGGTGGCCAGCTACATCCCGGCGCGCAAGGCCACGCGCATCGATCCGCTGGCGGCGTTGCGGTGCGAGTAAGGCATGGTTCCTCGGAGGAGGCGGAACTGAACACGAGCGACTCGGCGCGTTCCGGCCACCGCTCGCTTCGTGGGAAACCCGGTGGGACAGACGTGGACAGACGATCGTTTTTTGTCGTCTGTCGGGCGGTTGGCCTGGCGAGCGCCTGACAGACCACGGACAACGATGGTCTGTCCCACTTCTGAGCGCTCTGCCTAAATTCCACGACCTCAGGAGTTCGGAGTCTCTACTCGACGCCTCTTCGCCCCGTGACAGCGCGTGCGCGAAATACTTAGCGTGGGACCGCGCCAGGCTTAGGCGCCTTGTCGCCTTCGTCTATAAAAAGTCGCTTGTAATCTTCCCAGTGGGCCATCATGATCCTTATCTTTTTGCGGAGCTGATCGGTCAGGTCCGGCCCGAGGACGCGAATGTTTTCGTCGGCGTTAGTTTTGGCGAGATCGATTAGCGGCGCTTCCTGTGATTGCAACAGGTCAATCAGCACAGCGCTATTGTCGATTTCGCGCCTTGCCGTTTCGCGGATGGCGAGCCACTCCGGGATCTGCGTCAATTCCTGCTGGGCCTCGATGGGCCGGCGCAAATTCCAGCCCTTTATCGTATCCAGGTAAAACTGGTAATCGATGGCGTCCCGGCAGTTATTGACAATCGCTTCAAAGACGCGCAACCGCTTATCGAACAGCTTCGATTGCTGCAGCCGTTCGCCGCTGGCGGCCGCTTCGATCGCGCGGAGATCCGCGCGGGCTTGGTCGAGCTCGGCGAGCATGCGAACGAGTAGCTTGTCCGACAGCGCCATGCCGCCTAAGCCCTGGTATTGGTGCGTGCCCTGCGTCTCATCGAGATTGCGCGCGCGTTCCTCGCTCCTGGCCTGGAACTCGAACTTCCGGAAGTATTGCGTCTCTTCGGGAGTCAGCTCCTCTGGAAACGGCACAAAGGGCCTGGTGAGCCAACGCTGGTGGACGGAACCGATATAGAACATCGTGCCGCCGAAGTTCATGATGTCCGTGTCGCGCTGGATGCGATCGAGTGCCAGCCACGCGTCCAGCAGTGCTGAAGCGCCGCCGTCGCCGGCAAGTTCCACCGCCAGCGAGTGGAGTAGCTCTAGTCGTGACACATCGTCGTGAGTGGGATTCTTGACAAATGAGTCGTAGATCCGCAGATACAAGTCACGATTGAATCGGTCGCCGATCAGGTAAAAGAGGCGCGGCGCCGCGCTTTTGGAGCCTTGTTCGAGCTCTTCCAGATAGCGCACCGGCAGAGGGATGCCTTGAGCGGGGTAGAACGGGTAGAAGTAATCCAACAAGAAACCGATTTCCGCTTTGTATGGCGTTGCATCGGGCCCTTCGAGGTTCGAGACTGCCATACCCGGGCCGAGCCGGCCGGCGATCAACTCGGGCGCGCTCTCACGCACCCAGTCCGCGTCGATTTCGAGGCCCTTGCCACCGGCGTCGCGCGCTCCGGCCTGGAGGGCTGAGAAGAAATCGCGATAACGCTGATACATCTTCCGGTTGGGATAGAAAGAGTTCCCATTTGGGCCGGGATACAGGCCTGGGCTCCAACTTACTCCCGAGCCGGAGTCATTCGTGTGCAGAGAGAGAATCTCGATCTCAGGGCACGCGGTCACAAGCGTTCTGATCGACTCTCGATACAGGGCGAGCACTTCCGGGTTGTCCACCGAGGGAGCGAAGCGCGGCACGCGCGAGCGGAGAGGGTGATCCACCTGGGGCCCTCGCCAGAGAGGATGCGCTTCATAGACCGGCTCGGGAAGCATCTGTGGCTCGAAGGTGGTGAAGGCGGCCTTCAGGCCAAGTTTGCGAAGAACCGCACACCGGGAACGGAGAATCGCCATCACCCCATCGGCATAGTCTTGAGGAAGGTATGGTTTCAGGGCATCGGGCGTTGCGATCTTGAGCAAGCCCATATTCGACATGGCCCAGGCCGGGTAGGGGTCGCCGGGAGTGTCGAGTTGCCAGGCGGCCCAGGGAAGGTCCTCGGCGGTCAGCACGATGTGGGTAGCGCCGGATTGCTTGGCCCTGCGGGCGAAGGTTTCGAAGTCCGCCAGGTTATCGGAATGGCACCCGAAAATGACGCTGTTGAAGTGGGCCAGTGGATTGGCCGCCGCGCGCGCGCCGCTGGCGGCCGGGAACGCGCCGAAGAGCAGGCAAGCGAGCGCGGCGGAATACGATCTGAATTGCCGCATGGTCTGAATCCGGAATCATTCTAGCTGAATGCGCGCTCCGGCTGACTCTTACTCCACCTGGTTCTTGCGCCCCGAGCGGCCGATCCAGTGGCGGAACATGGCGGTGAAGCCGCGGGCTTCGGGATCGCTCAGCAGTTGTTCCACCGTGAAGCGCATTTTGCGGCACCAGTTGGGATACTGCCAGGTGGTGCCGGGAAGGTTCTGTTGAGCCGGCTCCTTGGTGAGGTCTTCCTGATTGATGGCCAGCAGCTCCGAAGGAGTGAGGGCAAGGAAGCCAACCACGGCATTGTGGATTTCGCCCGTCAACTCGCCGTAGGCGGAAGCCTCGCGGGGCGAACCGGCGGGCATCAGGCCTTGCCCCACCAGCACGTCGAGCATTCGTTGTTTGTCCATCTGGCGGGCGGACATCGCGCGAGCGAAGCCGGCCTCGTCCAGAACGCCGGCCTCGCGGCGCGCCTGGATATCGGTGCCGAGCCAGAACCCTGCCAGGGTGGGGAGATCGTGAGTGGTGGAAGAGACCAGCGCCTGGCGGGGATATTCGTCGGGACGGCGCATGCCGCCGGACGGGTTCCGCTCGAAATAGAACAAGCGGTAGCTCAACACGCCATAGCGGGCCAGGACTTCGCGGATTTCGGGAACCACCGTGCCTAAGTCCTCGCCCACCAGCACCACCCGGTTACGCACGCTTTCGAGCGCCAGAATGCGCAAGAAATCTTCGCTGGTTTCGCGCACGTAGGCGCCTTCAGTGGCGTCGGCGCCGTCGGGAATCCAGTATAGGCGGAAGAGGCGCATGACATGATCCATGCGCAGGGCGCCGCCGTGGCGCGCATTCTTGCGGATGGATTCGGCGAAGAGGCGATAGCCGTTTTCCCGATGCCAGCGGGCGTGGGGCGGGGGAAAACTCCAGTCCTGGCCCTTGGGCGAGAAATCGTCCGGCGGCGAACCGACCCGGCATCCGCCGACGAAATACTTGCGGTAGGCCCAGAGGTCGGAACCGAAGCGGTCGGTGGCCAGGGCGAGGTCGTGATAGAGGCCGAGGGCGAGCCGGCGGTCGCGGGCGCGGCGTTCCAGGCGGGAGAGCTGCGCGTCGATCTGCCATTGCAGATACTGGTAGAACATTACCAGACGCCAATGTTTGCGCCGGAAAGCGGCGGTCTCCGCCGAATCGGGATCCTGGTAGCCGGCGGGCCATTCGGTCCAGACCCACAGGTCGGGCTGGCGCTGGTGAAGGCGCTCATCGAGCGCGCAGAAGGTGGCGAAGCGCTCCAGAAACTCGCCTTCCCGCTGGCGGTAGGCCTCGAAATCGCGGGCACGCGGCGAGCCGCGCCGCCATTGGCGCAGGAACGATACGAACAGCAGCTTCAGAAAGCGCAGCTTGAGCGCCGCGACGCGCTCGTATTCGACCAACGGAGCGTCGCGCACCGCGTCGATTTCGGCGGCGATCTCCGGCCTGGCGCGCAGTTGAGCGGCGCGGCGGCAATCGGCCCAATCCTCGACGCCCTCCACGTCGAGGTAAATGAAATTCCGGTACAGGATGGAATTGGGCAGATAGGGGCTGGTATTGAAGGGGCGGCGGTTGTGGATGGCATGGAGCGGGTTGAGGCCGACGAAGCTGGCCTGGAGGTCGTTCGCGGTCCAATCCACGATCTGTTCCAGGTCGCGAAAATCGCCGCAACCCCAGTTGCGCGCCGAGCGCAGGCCGTAGAGGCTGATGGTGAGGCCCGCCAGCTTGCCGCCGCGGCCGAGGTGCGGGTCCGTCCAGGCGCGTTCCGGGGTGACGATGTAGCGGGTGGTGGCGCTCGAGCCGGCCAGTTTCACGGTGATGTCGTGATAGCCGAGCGGGAGTGACACCTCCAGGCGCAACAGCTTTCGCACCCAGGTGGCGCCGTTCATTTCAATCGAGCCAACCTGTTCCAGGGGGAGCAGGCCGAGGTTGTATTTACTTACCGCGCCATCCTCGTGTTGCACGGTAATGGCCGCGGTTTCTCCTAGCAATTCGGCGGGAACGTTCAGCGGGAGCGCGGTTTGTGGGGAGACTCCGGTGACCACGGTGGGCGGCGCCAGGCGCTCCCATTCGCGGCGGGTCTCGGCCGCCAGCGCTTGCTCCAGTTCCTCCGTGCTTCCCGCGGGCACGCCCACGGCGCCCAGAAGGGCCTGCTTCACCGCGCCCTGCGTGGGGTGGTACTGGCCCCAGATGTCCCAGTAGCCGGAACCGATTCCGTGCAGAGAGGCGGCCCGCTCCAGAAGCTCGTCGAAGTTGGAGGATGACATTTAGAAAAGGGTAGAAGTACTGATTTTACAGGACCCGGCGGCTCCGTGCGAAAATAAAGGCATATGGAAAAGCCTCTCGCCAGCGGACCACCGGAGCTTTTCGCACGGCTGGACGACTATTTCGTCGACAATGCCGCCGCGGCCGCTTCCGAAGGGATCGTTTTTACCACTCTCGACAAAGCCCTGAACTGGGGCCGGAAAAACTCGATCTGGCCGATGAGCTTCGGCCTGGCATGCTGCGCCATCGAAATGATGTCCATGTCGGCCTCGCGGTTCGATATCGCCCGTTTTGGGGCGGAAGTGTTTCGCGGTTCGCCGCGGCAGTCGGACCTGATGATCGTCGCCGGCCGTGTCTCCAACAAAATGGCGCCGGTGATCCGGCATCTCTACCAGCAGATGCCCGAGCCCAAGTGGGTGATTTCGATGGGCGCCTGCGCCACTTCCACGGGCGTATTCAACAACTACGCCTTGGTGCCGGTGAACCAGGTCATCCCGGTGGATGTCTACGTTCCCGGATGCCCGCCGCGGCCGGAGCAATTGATCTACGCCATCATGCTGCTCCAGAAAAAGATCGAATCCCAGAGCGGTTCGGTGAAGCAGGTATTGAATCTGGCGTAGCAGCACCTTTGGCACGAGCTGCTAGGCAATCGCCGCTTGTAGGGCGGACGCCCTCGTCCGCAGCCGGCCCCCTGGCCGGCTCTTCGGCATCGGGAACCTGATTCTTGGGAAGAAAGTGCGTGACGAGGACGTCCCGCACCGAACAGGGGTCCGCCCTACTGATTACCTCCAGCCGGAATCTCCTCCATGGTGCGGAAAAACACCGCAACGGGTGATACCATGAGGGCGCAGTCCGATTTTGCCATTTATGGGTCACATCCTTTCCATAGTCCTGTTCACGCCGTTGATTGGACTTGTGGTGCTGCTGTTGCTCCCTGCCTCCAATCCCCGGTTGATCAAACTTTGGGCAAATTTCGCCGCGTTGGCCGGCTTTCTGGTTTCCCTGCCGCTGGTGTTTCAGTATCAATCCGGCCGCGATTTTCAGTTCGTCGAAAGCGCGTCGTGGATTCCTTCCATCGGCGCCACCTACCATTTGGGCATCGATGGGTTGGGCCTGTTGATGGTGATGCTCACCACCCTGCTCGGCTTCCTCTCCATTCTCTCCAGTTGGAACGCCATCACGGTCCGGCTCAAAGAATACTACGCGCTGTTTCTGCTGCTGCAAACGGCCATGCTGGGCGTCTTCATGGCGCTCGACCTGCTGCTGTTTTTCGTGTTCTGGGAAACCGTGCTGGTGCCCATGTATTTCATCATCGGCATCTGGGGCGGCCCGCGCAAAACCTACGCCGCGATCAAGTTCATGATTTACACCCTGGTGGGCAGCGTGGTGATGCTGCTGGGCATTCTGACGCTTTATTACCAGCACTACCTCCAGTTCCAGACGTTCAGCTTCGACCTTGCCGACCTCATGCATACGCATCTTTCGGCGGGCATGGGATGGTGGGTATTCTGGGCCTTCTTCCTGGGTTTTGCGGTGAAGGTGCCCATGTTCCCGTTCCACACCTGGCTGCCGGATGCCCACGTGGAAGCGCCCACCGCCGGCTCGGTGATTCTGGCCAGCGTTCTGCTGAAGATGGGGACGTACGGTTTTCTGCGCTTTTCCCTGCCCCTGCTGCCGGACGCCGCCAAGAACCCCAAAGTGATTACCATCATGGCGGTGCTTTCCATCATCGGCATCGTGTACGGCGCGCTGGCTTCGCTGATGCAGAAGGATTGGAAGAAGCTGGTGGCGTATTCTTCGGTGAGCCATCTGGGCTTCTGCACGCTGGGCATTTTTGCGCTCAATCCGGCGGGGATTTCAGGCTCGATTCTGCAGCAGGTCAATCACGGGATCTCCACCGGCATGCTCTTCTTGATAGTCGGCGTGGTGTATGAGCGGCGCCACACGCGCGAGATTTCCGAGTACGGCGGGCTGCTCAAAGTGATGCCGATCTTCACCCTGGTGTTCGGCTTGGCGGCGCTCAGTTCCATGGGCATGCCGCCGCTCAATGGGTTTATCGGCGAAATCACGATTTTGAGCGGCGCGTTTCAGATGTCGCACGTGTGGGCTGTATGGGGCGCCGTCGGCATCGCTCTGGGAGCGGCGTACCTGCTCTGGCTGTTCCAGCGCACCATGCTGGGCGAGGTCAAGGAGCCCAATCGGCTGCTGCCGGATCTCTCCGTGCGGGAGATCGCGGTGTTCCTGCCGCTGATTGCCTGGGCCTTCTGGATCGGCCTCAATCCGCAGCCGTACTTCCACATCCTCGACCGCCCCGTGGCGCAGATTGTGGAGCGCGTCCAGCCGGGGTATTACGCGCAGCACCATCTGCCCAATCCGCTGGAAAGCCAGTCGGCGCAGGCGGAATTGAAATAAGATCAAGACCGCGGCGCGCCGGCGGCTGGGCTCGTCGCGCAGCTACTAGCCCGCGCTTCTCACAGGCATTCGAAGGCGACCACCTGGCGCACTGTGTGGTGGGGCAGGCTCCCAGCCGTAATGCCGCATACTTTTCGCAAGAGCGGTGACGACGCATAGAGCCTGACAGACCACCAAAAACGATGATCTGTCCCACCTGGGGGTCACCCAAACCTGGAATTCCACGACGTCAGGAATTCGGAGTCTCGACGCGGCACGCAAGTGCGCGCCCCACGATGGAAGCTGTGAACTTAATCCTGCGGCGTGACTCACATCAGCGACAGCGGGTCGACGTCGATCACCAGCGCCGTGGCCGGCCATTTTCTTTCGGCGGCGAACCCGCGCACGCGCTGCAGCAGCTCGTTGAGCGCTTTGCGGCTGGCCGCCTTCACCAGAAACTGGTAGCGATACTCGTTTTTGAGACGCGGCACGGGAGCTTCGGCCGGGCCGAGTACTCGCAACAAACCGGCCATCTGACCCTCTGGTTGGGTTGCGCCCAGTGGAAGCGGCGCAGGCGCCAGCGTTCCCCCCAACTCGGCGCTCATGCGCATGGCCATCTCTTTCTTTTCGGCGCGCACCAACACATTGGCCATGGCCGCAAACGGCGGGTAGTGCATGGCGCGGCGGAAGACAATCTCTTTGGCGTAGAACGCGGCGTAGTCCTGCGCGCCCGCCAGGCGCACGGCGTAGTGGTCGGGATTGAGCGTCTGCATCAGCACGATGCCCGGCAGGCTGCCGCGGCCGGCGCGGCCGGCAACCTGGGTGAGCAGTTGAAAGGTGCGTTCGGCGGAGCGGAAGTCCGGTATGCCGAGCCCGACGTCGGCCGAGACCACTCCCACCAGGGTCACGTTGGGGATGTCGTGGCCCTTGGCGATCATCTGCGTCCCCACCAGAATGTCGTAATTGCCTTCGCGAAACTGGTCGAGAATGGTTTCGTACTGCCGCTTGCCGGTCACCGTGTCGCGGTCGAGCCGCGCAATTCGCGCCCCGGGAAACTCGCGGTGCAGCTCCTGCTCCACCCGCTCGGAGCCCAGGCCCAAAAAGTAAATGTGCTCGCTCGCGCACTTGGGGCAAACTTGCGGCACTTTCTCGGCGTAGCCGCAATAGTGGCACAGCAGCCGCCGGTCGCGTTTGTGGTAGGTCAAAGTCACTGCGCAGTTCATGCACTGGATGCGCTCGCCGCAGGCGCGGCAGGCGACGAAGCTCGAAAATCCGCGGCGATTGAGCAGCACGATGGTCTGCTCGCGGTTGCGGAGCCGTTCGCCGACGGCTTCCAGCAGCCGGCGCGAAAAGGTGGCCTGCTTGCGGGTCTCGAGAAACTCCTGCCGCATGTCGATCAGCTCGACCGTCGGCATGGGGCGCGCCTCGATTCGCTCGGGTAGCTCGAGCAGCGTATACTTGCCGCGTTCGGCGTTGTAGCGGCTTTCGAGGCTGGGCGTGGCCGAGCCCAGCACCACCGTCGCGCCGGCAGCCTGCGCGCGCACGATAGCTGTATCCCGGCCGTTGTAGCGGGGCGTCTCCTCTTGTTTATAGCTGCCGTCGTGCTCTTCGTCGACCACCACCAGGCCGAGGTCCCGCACCGGCGCGAACACCCCCGAACGCGTACCCACCACCACGCGCGCCGCGCCCGAACGGATGCGCCGCCACTGCTCGCTGCGCTCCACGTCGGTGAAGGCCGAATGCAAGATGGCGACCCGGTCGCCGAAGCGGCGGAAAAACTGCCCCGCCACGGCCGGCGTGAGCGCGATTTCGGGCACCAGCAGCAGCGCGCTGCGGCCTTCCGAGAGGGTCGCGTCGATCGCGTGCAGATAGACTTCGGTCTTCCCCGAGCCGGTCACGCCATACAACAGAAACGTGTGAAACTGGTTGGTGCGAATGGCGCTTTCGATGGCGGCGGCGGCGGCCTGTTGCGCCGGGTTGAGGATGTGCGGCGGGCGTTCGGCGGCGGCGCGGATGGCCAGCCGCTCGGTGGCGAGCGTGACGAAACCCTTGCGCGCCAGGGATCGCGCGGCGATGCTCGCGCCCCGCACCATAGTCTCAACATCTTTTAGGTTGTGCGAGCCAACGTGTAATTCCAGGAAGGCTTTCAACTCGCGTTCGGGCTTGGTGAGCTTTGGGGCCGCCGCTCCGTCATGGTCACGGCTCTGATTCGCAGGTTCCGCAATCAGCTCGATGCGCAGTCTTGCGGCGGGCGCCCGCAGCGGGTCGCGATCGGCCTCCACCTGCTCGGCTACGATGAAGCCTCTGCGTTCGAGCGACCGGACGGCTTTGTCCGCCAATGGCAGCGCCTTGGCCAGCCACACAGCCGAGAGCGGGCGCTTCTCGAGCATGCGCAGCACGGCGGCTACCGGGTCGTCCGGCCCGGTATCGAGCAAAAGTTGGCGCGCGGCGTCGCGGCCGGCGTCGGTCAGCGTCCACACTTTGCCCCTACGGATTTCGGCGGCCAGAGGCAGCATGCCGCGCAGCACTTCGCCCAGCGGCGCGCAATAATATCCCGCAATCCAGCGGCCCAGCGCGAGCAGATGCGCATCCAGCACCGGTTCGGCATCCATCAGCCGCAGCGCATCGCGCGTCGCCATCGCCGGGCGTTCGTCGTGGCAGCGCAGGATGACGCCGCTGAGCTTTCGCCCTCCGAACGGCACCACCAGCCGGCTGCCTTCCCGCACCCGGTGCCGCAATGTCTCAGGTAAGGAATAGGTGAACGGCTGATCGAGCGGAACGGGCAGGCTGACGTCGCAGTAGAGGTACGAACCCTCGGGCATCGAAATTCCAGCATAGCGGAACCGTGGTGGCGCCGGTTGTCGAGCTGTTTGCCGCGTGCGTGCCCGCAATTGCGAAAGCGAGTACACTGATCGCTAGCGGGCAGGGTCCGGCAGGACGCCCGCGCGGAGGAAATGAGATGCCGGTGAAGCATGTCGTCATTCTCGATGGCGCCGCACCTGGCGATACCGATTTATCTCCAATTCTTGGCGTGTTGTCTCACGTGCTCGAAGCCGACGGTGCTCAAGTGGAGACCTTTCCCCTGCGCGAAGCCAAACTGGCCCACTGCCTGGGTTGTTTTGGCTGCTGGGTCAAGACTCCCGGCATGTGCGTGGAAGCGGATGCCGGCCGCGAGATCGCCAAAGCAATGATCCGCAGCGACGTAACGGTTTTCTTCACCCCCGTGACTTTCGGAGGGTACTCGCCGGAGTTGAAGAAGATGGTGGACCGGATGGTTCAACTAGCTTCTCCGTACTTTCAAATGGATCACGGCGAAGTGCACCACCCGCCGCGCTATGCGCACCGGCCGCGGCTCATGATGGTGGGTGTCCAACGGCATCCCAACCCGGCTGAGGCTCATATCTTCAAGACCCTCGCCGGCCGCAACGCCATCAATTTTCATCCCCCCAGCTATGCGGCGGAGGTGGTTCTCTCCACGGATAGCGCGGATGCGCTCCGGGAGCGTTTCGAATCGCTCCTGCCCCGGTCCGACTCGTTGCCATTCGGCGCTGAGGCCGCGTCGCTGATGCCCGAACCGGTTGTTCCCAGCGCGGCCGCCGAACCGATCGGGGCGCGTCGGGCATTGCTCATCGTAGGCAGCCCCAAGACCAACGAGCCGACCACGTCAAGCGCGCTCGGAGGCTTCCTGCTGGATCGCCTCCAGAAGCGAGGTTGGGACACGGAAACATTGACCCTTCGGGCCAGCTTGAACCGCCCGGAGGGTGAGGGCGAACTGCTTTCGGCGGTGGAACGCGCCGGGCTGATTCTTTTGGTCTTTCCCCTTTACGTCGATTCGCTGCCCCATCTCGTGACCAGGGCACTGACGGCGATTGCGGCCCACCGGCGGGCGGTCTCCGACCCGTATCCGCGGCGTCTGGTGGGGATTGTGAACTCCGGCTTTCCCGAGACACGCCAGAATTCAGTGGCGTTGGCCATTTGCCGCGAGTTCGCCGCGCAAAGCGGATTCACCTGGGCGGGCGCCCTTGCCCTGGGCGGAGGCGGGATCGTCAGTGGCCGGTCTCTCACGGAGGCAAAACCATCCGCCTCACCTTTGAAACACATCATCGCAGCCTTGGAAATGACCGCCGCGTCCCTGGCCGACGGATTGCCGGTGCCGGCCCAGGCGGTAAGGACGATTGCCAAGAGCCCTATTCCCATTCCGTTTTGGAACCGGCTCTATGTATGGATCGGCGCCAAGGGCTTCGAAAAAGCGGCGGCTAAGAACGGCGTCGGCAAGGATAAGTTGCTCGCCCAGCCGTATGCCGCGTAAGGGCAGCCCAGAGTTGGGCCATCTTTCCGGCGTTCAACTAAGTGATCCAGCAGTCTTGGCGGTGGGTTCTTGATCTTCGGCATCTTGAGTAAATGATCCGTTCATATCTATACACCGACACACCAGACGATGTGAGGCAAGAATCAAGACGATTCTTTAGGCATTCTCGAATTGCTTATGAAAGATTACTCGTTCAAGTTGGTCGGAAAGCTGACGGACTTCCGCGGGGTTGGTCGTTGTCTTGAGGCGCTTCAGGATTGCCAGCATTGCCTTGTCCGAACTGTCGATAACGTTGCCGGTCAGCGGAGTCTCCATGTTTGTTCTCTTTGCTACTCTATAGTCCTTGCCTTCTTTCGCCTTCCTCAACCATCGTGCCTGGACTGCTTTGCGTGCGCTTTCGCTTCGTTGTTCAGGAGTGAGCTTTGCGGCTCTCGCCGGTCCCCCAATCTTGCCGCCCTTCCGCCCTAGAGCGACGGCGGATGGATCCTTCGTTTTTGTAACCTTCAGCGCCATATTTTCATTATACGTGAGCGGTCACGAGTCGACAAATACCTGACCGGTTACGTATGATGAGGAGTGGTCGATGGGACACGAAACCCTGGAGTCCAAAGACCAAGACGCCCTCGCCAATCCGCGGCGGACCGTCCTCGAACCCGGCGGCCGAATCTTCTTCGCTGTCCGCCAGGGCTTGACCGTGGGCTGTTGCGCTTTGCTCGCGATGGGCCCCGGCGAGTATGAAGTGGCCAAGATGGCAGTGACGGAATCCTGCCGGGGGGCCGGCATCGGGAGGAGGTTGCTCGAACGGGCCATTGCCAAAGCTCGGGCTTCCGGCGCCGCGCGCCTCTATCTGGAGACGAACCAAAACCTTACCCCGGCAATCCGGCTATATGAATCGGTGGGGTTCCGACACCTTCCAACCTTCCAACAGCGCGCATCCTTCCCTCTCCATATGCCCGCTCCAACGTTCAAATGGAATTGCGCCTCAACCAGCCCCTGTAGCCAATTCGCGGACAACCGCTCCCTGATGAGAAGCTGTGAAAAATTCAAATTCGAGCCACCGATGAACGCCGATAAATCCTTGATTTTCTTCATCCGTGTTCATCCGTGTTCAGCGGTGGCCATATTTCTTTTCGGGTTCTCAGGGAGCGGTTGCCCGAATACGTGACTGTAACCGCGAAACCGTGTACAGGCTAACGACCATACTGGGCTTCTGCTATCCACCGTTATGAGACCCCACAAGTACGCCCGGAACTGGTGTTGCCAGCGAAGCAGGTTCAGCATGGAATTGTACGGGGGATATGAAGCTTATGACGATTCAATACTCAAACGGAACCAAGGTCGAAGCGATTCTTCTTTCGCGGGATTGCGAGCGCATGCGGGTCGCGGCGGAGGGCAACTCCGACGCGGTCGAATTCGTCCAGCGCGCCGGCGTCTGGATTTCGGAAGACTGCGAGCCGGTCCGCATCGAGTTTGCGTGGCAGAAGAAGACTCGCCGGGAGCTGATCGACGAAGCCGACTGCGTCTGCTCGCGTGCCCTCGCCGCGCGGCTGATCCACCAGCTCCTGAACGATGGGCCCGGCGAGCAAGCCACGCCGGCCAACCCCGTACTGGTGGACTTACCCGTAGCGGTCGACACAGCCACGCTGGCGTAGCCAGCCCCGGCTCACGGCGCTAGCGGCAGTGTCTTCCACACGGTACGGAAACCCGCCGGCAAATCCAGCTTGTCGCCGTGAAAGAAAAAGGTGGCGACGCCGGGCAGACTGTAGGTCCAGACCGTCTCGCTGGATTGTCGGAGCCCCCAGGTCCCGGGGAAGCGCCACTCGGTAGCCTGGTACGGCGTGCGCAGCGTCTGCTCCACGCCGGGTATGGCGCCGATCTCCACCAGGTCGGCATAAAACCGGTAGCGGATTCCCTCCAACTCCAACTCCGTAAATTCCAGCCCAACGATCAAGTGCGGGAAAGGGTCGGTGTAGTGTTCCAGCCGCCGGATGCGCCCTCGCACTGGCGATCCCGCGGCAATGGTCACGCCCCCCTTCGCCGTAACGTTGGCGGCAACCACGCCATCGATTAACGCGCCCACCGCCGCATCGGCGGCGATCCGGCTACCAAGCTTCACCGCGATCTGCAGCCCCGCGGGCAGCGGCCGCAGCGTGTCGTCCACGGAGGCTACGCCGAATCGAGCGGGTTGTTCCGCGGCGCCCGGCGCCTCAAAGCCGATCGAGGACTCCGCCCCGAACACGCGGCAGTGGGTGAACTCGATCCGGTTGTAGAAGCTTTCTCCGGAATCTTTCACCAGGCGGAACTCCGCCGATTCCGGCAGCAGCACATCCAATCCGTTGCCGAGACTGGTTCGCGCATAATCGATGGCCGTCGCCATTTCGGTGACGGCCACAACCGGGGGAATATCCTCGGCGTCGAGCTCCAGCCGGGCCACATCCAGCGTCTGAGGATCGGCCCAATAGGAGCCATGAAGGCCCACCTTACCGGATCCTTCCGGCATGTTAATGGTTTGCCCGCTCCACATCAGCGGCAGCCGGTAATCCCAGCGCGCCAGTTTGCGGCCGCCGATCTCCTCTTCTCCCGCGTACCGGTTGGAGACGCTGCCGCTCACCAGGATGTCTTTCAGGTACAACCCGAAGAGCCCGTCGCCCAGCGCCCCGCTGCCCGCAAAGCTCGCCGGGTGATCTTCCGAGAATCGCCGGTCGCCGGGCGAAGCGTAGAGCTCCTTGCTGCCGTTGGTGAGAACTTCCAGGCGAATGGTGTCGAGCGGCGCCATTTTGCCCTTGGCCGGCTGATGTTCACGGTGGACCGTCTCCAGGCAGCTCACGTTAGGCAGGCGCGCCAATTCCTCTTTGACGTGGCGTTTGACCTGCGAAAGCAGCAGCACCCCGGGAGCCAGATCCTGAGTAGCCGCTATCGAGGCGAAAGCCAGACCGGCAATTGGCAGGAGGGTGCCACGCTTCATGTACGGGACTCCCTTCCAGTATGACCCTGTTTGCTTCTTTCCCGATTGGCCGCTTGACGGTCACAGAACTTCCAAAAAAATTTGGAGACACAAAGCAAAGAACTTATCCCCAAAATCGCGCGCGGAGCAGGGGTGCGGCCGGATGCCGGTGTTTTAGGGTGCGATTGGGGGGAGAGTTTTTCCGATGAAACAGTTGGAACAAGTGCTGCGGTGCGTGCTGCTGGCGGCATTAGTCGGGCTGACGGCCAGCGCCATCAGGCTGGAGCGCGCGGCGACGGCGGCGGTGGACGCTGCCAGGGAAGAGGTCCGCGGCACACGGGCTGCCGTGGTGGAGGAGTTGCGTGGCGCGCGGCTCGGCCTCGAAAGCGAGATTGGGGCCGCGCGGCGCGATGTTTTGGCCAGGTCCGAACGCGAAGTGGCGGCTTTGCGCTCGGACCTGGTGGGGGAAGCCGAAGCGGTTCGGATCACCGCCGACGCGCGCATGGGGGACGCGCTCGGGCGGGCGGACCGCGCCCTGAGTATCGCCGCAGCGCTGGATGGCCAGTTGCAGCCGGTCTTGGCCCATTCGGCGGGGATTACGGCACAGGTCGAAAACGGACTGCCGCTATTTCTCGATTGCGATCACAACCCCGATTGCGTATTCAACCGGTACCAGGGAACGGCCAAGGCGATGGAGCGCGCCGCCGGGGATATCTCGGCGATGAGTCTGGATTTCCGCCGCGACTGGCCCGAGTATCTCCGCACCTGGAACGGCATCGGCAAAAACGTGGAAGAGACCACGGCCAGCATCGATAAGCTGACCAAACCGCACTGGTACGACCGGCTGATCGGCTACGGTCTGAACGCCGCCGTGATTTACCGAAATCTCAATCCGGTTACCAGCCTGACGGTGACTGGAGCGCAGATCGTAGCGGGGCGGCCGTGAGAGTTCGAGCGCTGGCGATGTTGTATGCGTTATCGGTTTGTCCGGTGGGCGGCGCGTCTCTGCCCCACAAACTCTGGATCGCCGGCGTTGCGGCTCTGGCGGCCGCCAATGTGGCGGACGCGGCTTCATCCTGGGGCAAACGGGAGCTTAACCCCATCATGCCGCAGCAGCGGTTCGGCGTGGAGGACGCGCTGGTAAAGGCGGGAATTGTAGGTGCCTTCATGGGCGTCGAATACAGAATCGTTCGGCGCCATCCTCTACTGCGGCGAAAGGTCGCGGCCATGAATTTATGCGGCGCCGGACTCGATGCCGCTATCGTGGCCCACAATCTGACGGTTCCAAAGCCCTCGGGAGTATCCAAATGACGCGTGGGGCAGACCCACAGCTATCCCGTTAAAAGTCGAACAGATTCAGTTGGTTAGGGTCGAGGCCTGCTTCCATTTGGACGTTAGGCCGTTCAAACACCTGTAAAATAGGCATTTTTTCGAAAGCGGTGAGTCCGAGGATCTGC